>Ga0209573_1000235_pt1 | contig 137189 bp, 109 predicted proteins | sample TNRBio252014_DNA_FD_185870 | JGI IMG/M metagenome (GOLD analysis project Ga0209573, IMG submission 185870) | Wastewater treatment Type I Accumulibacter community from EBPR Bioreactor in Madison, WI, USA - TNR Reactor_6/25/2014_ DNA (SPAdes)... | ecosystem: Engineered > Bioreactor > EBPR >...
GGCGTAACCGATCAAGCGTGCGGTGCCCCATTGACCGGCGCGTCGCACGCACCGACAAGAAAGCAGGCGCCACCTATGCTCATCCTCACCCGTCACGATGTCGAAGCCTTGTTGACCATGCCCGATGCAATTGCCGCCGTCGAAGCCGGTTTTCGCCAGCTTGCCGCCGGCGCCGTGGAGATGCCGCAGCGACTGGCGACGATGATTGCGCCGCACAACGGCATTCACCTGGCGATGCCTGCGTTTGTTGCCGGCGACCCGGCGACAGGCGATCCCGGCACACTGTCGATCAAGGTCGTCACCGTCTATAACGACAACCGCGCCAGGTACGATCTGCCCACGATCCACGCTGTGCTGCTGCTCCACGACGCGCGCACGGGGCAGGCGCTGGCGCTGATGGACCACCCGGGCATCGCCAAGGTCTTCGACGCCGGCACCACCTCGACCGGCCGCCCCTTCTTCGTCATGGAGTGGGTGAAGGGCGAGCCGATCACCGCCTGGTGCGACCGCCGCCGCCTGCCGATCCGCGGGCGGCTCGAGCTGTTCGCGCAGCTCTGCGCAGCGGTGCAGCACGCCCACACCAAGGGCGTCATCCATCGCGACCTGAAGCCCTCGAACGTCCTCGTCTCGGAGGTCGACGGCCAGCCGCTCGCCAAGGTCATCGACTTCGGCATCGCCAAGGCGACTTCCGGGCAGCTCCCCGGAAGCGCGTTCCTCACCGAGCACCTCCAGATGATCGGCACCCCGGAGTACATGAGCCCGGAGCAGGCCGGGGGCTCGCTCGACATCGACACGCGCACGGACGTCTACGCCCTCGGCGTGCTGCTCTACGAGCTTCTGACCGGCGTCTTGCCGTTCGACTCGAAGAGCCTGCGTGCCGCCGCCCTCGGCGAGATCGCGCGGATCATTCGCGAGGTCGACCCGCCCCGGCCGAGCACCCGCCTGAGCACGTCCGCGGAGGTCCTCTCGGTGGCGGCCGAGAGCCGCGCCATCGAGCCGGCCCGGCTCTCCTCGGCGCTGCGCGGCGATCTCGACTGCATCGTGATGAAGGCGCTCGAGAAGGAGCGCGCGCTCCGCTACGAGACGGCCCAGGGCCTCGCCCAGGACGTGCGCCGCTACCTCGCCGGCGAGGTGGTGCTGGCAGCGCCGCCCGGCAACGCCTATCGGCTGCGCAAGTTCGTGCGGCGCCATCGCCTCCCGGTCGCGGCGGCGAGCGCGGTGGCCGTCGCGCTGGTGCTGGGCCTGGCGGGGACGGCGTGGCAGGCGAAGGTCGCGTCCGAGCGCGCGCGCGATCTGAGGAAGGTCAGCGACTTCCAGCAGAAGATGCTGGCGCAGGTGGACCCGACGACGGCCGGGGTGAGGCTGACGGAGGATGTGAATCGGCGCTTCGCCACGGCGCTGGAGAAGGCCAGGCTGCCGGAGGCCGAGCGGATTGCGCAGGCCGAGGCCTTCCGCCGGAACTGGGCGCGGGTGAACGCTACGGATGCCGCGGCGGCCCTCGTCGACGTCACGATCCTCCAGCCCGCAGCGAAGGCGATCGAGGAGCAGTTCAGAAACCAGCCGGCGGTCGACGCCCAGCTGCGCCAGGCGCTGGCGGACCGCTACCGCAAACTGGGGCTCCACGACGCGGCCTTCCCGCTCCAGGAGAAGGCCCTCGGGACTTGCCGCCGGGTCCTGGGGGAGGAGCACCCGGACACGCTGGAGTCCATCGCCAGCATGGCCGTCCTGGTCGACGCGCAGGGCAAGCTCGCCGAATCCGAGCCGTACTACCGCGAGGCGCTGGAGAAGAGCCGCCGCGTGCTGGGGGAGGAGCACCCCAGGACGCTCAACTCCCTCGGCAACCTGGCCTCCCTTCTCGAAAACCGGGGCAGGCTCGCCGAGGCCGAGCCGTACTTCCGCGAGGCGCTGGAGAAGAGCCGGCGCGTGCAGGGCGAGCAGCATCCGACGACGCTGATCTACGCGGCGAACTTCGGCCGCCTCCTCCGGCTGCAAGGCAGGTACGGGGAGGTTATCGACCTGCTCGCCCCCGCCGAGCCCGCGGCCCGCAAGGCGTTCACCGGCGGCAACGCGCGGCGGCTGGCGGGCCTCCTCACCACCCTCGCGGAGGCTCGCACCGGCGTCGGCATCGACCGTGCGCGTTTCGGGCTCGCCGAGGCGAATCTCCTCGAAGCACATCCGATCCACGCCAAGGCCCGGGGCGAGGCGCACAAGGACACGCTCGAGTGCGTGCAGGGACTCGTCGATCTCTACACCGCGTGGGAGAAGGCCGAGCCGGGCATGGGCTACGGCGCCAGGGCCGCGGAGTGGAAGGCGAAGATGGCGAGCGCGCCGGCCCGGACGGGGAAGAGCTGACGGTCTCACAGCGCGAGCGAGCGGGTCGGGTCTTCATGGAAGCGGTGGCGCGGCCGCGCGGGGAGGCCCCGGAGCTTGTGCGCGAGGAAGGCGCTCCCGTGGACGGCCCGGCACGGAGTCTTCGCCGCCGCGCCGATGACCTTCCGTGCCGTTCCTCTCACGTCGCGTCGTTCGAACGGGACGTGCCGGAGCTTCTCGAGGAACCGAGCGAAGAGGGGCTGGTCGTCGAGAGCCTCGACGAAGGTGTTGCCGTCGGTCACGAGCCGGACGCCCGGTGGCACTCGGGGTGTCCGACCAGGGCCATCTCCCACGAAGGCCGCTTCGCGTCGAGGCCGCGCGTGACCCGCTCCCGGATCGCGGTCCTCGTGACGACGAGGTCGACCTCTACGGCCACTCGCGGGCGCCGTGCTGATCGAGCAGTGTCGCCACGTCGCGATGCCGCCGATGCACGGCGGCAGCCAGAGGGGAGCCGAGGTCGTCGTGCCGGTGGTTCACGTCGGCCCCGAGCGTGAGGAGACGCTGCACCACGGCCAGCTGACCTTCGCCGGCGGCCCTGGTCAAAGTGGCCCCGCCGGGCTTGCCGGTTACGTCGAGCCCCGCGGCGATGAACCGCTCGAGGAGCGCCCTGTCGCCGAGGCCAATCGCGCGCTCGGCGGCGTAGAGGACATAGGCGGTGCCGCCCCCGGTTCCGCTCACGGTGTTCCCGGGCCGGCCCGAGCGTCCGGCGAGGCCACTTCGGGCGATCGACGTGAACTGATTCGGGTCGGCACCGGCGTCGAGCAGAGCCAGCACGATCTCGCGCGCCTCCGTGCCGCCCTCGATCTCGAGGTGATTGAGCGCGGCGTCGAGTGCGCTGGTCGCCTCTGCGCGCCGCTCGTCGAGGTCGGTCCTGGCTGCGAGTGCCGACCGCACGCCGGCCAGATCGCCGGCTTCGGCCGCACTGCAGGTGTTGCAGGTCGATTCCGTCTCCGCGTCGTCCGCGACCCACCACACGAACACCGCGACGAGCACCAGGAGGGACAGGCCCCCGGCGATGGCGGCCATGGGGGCGAAGGTGGCGAAGCCGCGTTCCCGGTGCGGGTTCATCGGCGGCCTATCCGTCGATCGAACTCGGCCACCGTGGCCGCGCAGCGCGGCTCGCCCTGCAGGCGGCGACGGGCCTCGTCCATCACGGTCAGCCCCGCGGCGGTCTTCACCTCGAGGTTGACCCCGGCGTCGATCAGCAGACGCGCGATCTGGGGCGCATCGGTCTGGTGGCAGCCTGCGACCACGGCCTGGATGGGCGTCCCCGAGACGCGTCCGGCCACCTCGAGTCCGGACCTCGCACGGATGAACGCGCGGATGACCGGCAGGTCGCGGGACCCGGTGTCGTTAGCCAGCGACCGGCCGATGAGGTCGGCCAGCGTGCCGCAGTCGCTGCCCATGGCCTCGTGCCTGGCGCCGGCCGCCACCAGCGCCTCGATGGCCGCCGGTTGGCGGGCGGCACAGGCCACCGTCAGGGGCGTATCCCCGCGATCGGCGCCGCCATCGACGGGCAGCCCCTTCGACAGCAGGTCGCGGATGATGTCGACATTGCCGCCCTCGGCCGCGGCGTGGAGCGCCGTACGTTTGCCAGCTGATTCCGCCAGCGGGTTCGCGCCCGCCGACAGCAACGCCTGCACCGTCGCGCGCTGACCGAAGGCCGCAGCGCGCATCAGGGCCGTCTCGCCCCGTTTCGGGTCGCCGCCGTCGATCGGCGCGCCGCTGGAGAGTGCGCGTGCGACGCCCGCGACGTCGCCGGTGCGAGCGGCCTGCAGCAGGCGCTCCAGGCTCGGCGGCGGCGCACCTCCTCCCTGCGCCCGCACCTGCGACGCTGGCGGTACGAGCAACAACGCCATCGCCGCGGCGCCCCGCAGGAGCTTGAGAAGAGAGAGCCTGCGCATGCGTCGCATTTTACGTTTGCCGCCTCGACACGTTCTCCACGCGGGAAGGGTTACGGCTCCCGCAGAACCGGTCCCGGATGCGCGAGGGGCAGAAGGGCGCGCTGGAGCCCGCGCAGCACCCCGACCGGTCCTCTCCGGTTCGAGCCATCCTCGGCCCACCCGGGCAGGCGGCCGCCGAGGTCCGACTCGTGGGTGTAGACGATCCGGGTCGTCCCCGCTCCGGCCTCCTCTTCGAACGAGAAGCCGCCGCGGACACGTGAGATCCGGACGATGCCCTTCGCTGGAGGCGGGAGCCGCTCCGTCGCGCCGTCCCAGAAGACGAGGAGTCTCCCTGCGTCCTCTTCGAGCGAGGGCGCGATCGCGTACTCGCGATTTGAGAAGGGCCACGGCGCGTCGACGAGGAGCCGGAACGCCAGCGGTGCCCCTGCGAGCCTCGCCGCGGCCTGGACGCGCGGCGCCCATCCGGGCCACTCCTCAATGCGTGCAACGCGCGCGGCGGCGGCGAGCGGCGGAGGGTTGACCCGCGTCGTCGCCCGGACGACTGGGGCGCCGCCCGGTCGCCGGTGGATCCGGATCCTCACGCCTTCGGTTTCGTGGAATTCCTCGAACGCCGTGTCGGGGAGGGCGCACGGGTGATCGGGCGGCGGGCTCCGGCGGGGTAGAACGGACAGCGAATCCGCGCCCGCGGCGAGCGGCAGCTCGGCGGCGAGCGGCAGGACGAGAAGTCCGGCGATGAGCGCCGAGGCGACCCCTCCGGCGATCCGTGCGTGCATCAAGGGGACGCGTTCGTCGGACATCCGACGCCCGCTGCGGGCGGGACGGCCGCGAGGCGGGCCACCGACGGGTGGACGGGGAGGGCGCCCTCGAGGACGCGGCCGCTCCGCGGATCCCAGAGCGGCGCGTCGGCCCCGTGCCCGAGCGCGAGCGGCTTGAGGATGATCTCTTCTCGCCGCGCGTTGTGCTCGCACATCGAGACCGGACCGTCGTCGGTCATCACCATGAACGAGCAGTTCCGGATCCGCTCCGGGTCGAGCGCCTCGGCCGGCTGGAAGTTCTGGATGAAGAACGTCAGCTTCCCGGTCTTGCCCCGCGTGGCGAGGAGGCCGCGCTTCAGGCCCCAGAGCTTGCGCGCCAGGAACGCGCCCCCGTGGATGGCCCAGTACGGCGTCTTCAGCGCCGCGCCGATGACCTTCCGCGCCGTCCCTCTCACGTCTCGCCGGTCGAACGGGACGTGCCGGAACTCCTCGAGGAACCGCTCGAACAGGGGCTGGTCGTCGAGCACCTCGACGAACGCATCGCCCGCCGTCACGAGCATCACCGCCTGGTGGCACTCGGGGTGCCCGACGAGGGCCGTCTCCCACGAGAGCCGCTTCGCCCCGAGGCCGCGCGTGATCCGCTCGCGAATCGCGGGCATTTTGACGTGCTCCTCCTTCGTCCGGATCTCGCCCCGTCCCGTCTCGGCCTGGAGCTGGAACGAGGCCATCCCGACGACGTCGGAGACGGAGAGGAAGAAGCGGGCGAGCGCGGGGACCTCCTCGAGGTTCCCGGCGTGGACGGTGGTGTTGAAGACGACGGCGATGCGCAGCCCCTTCGCACGCTCGATGTACTCGCGGCGCACCTCGTTGAGCGACTCCTCCGTCGGGTACCTCTTCCGGCGCTGGGTCGTGTCGACGTGGAAGGCGACGTCGAAGAGCCCGACCGCCGCGAGCTCGGCCAGGAGGTCGCGCGTGGCGAGGAGGCCGTTCGTGAAGAGGGAGGGTCGGAGCTCCCTCTCCGCGAGGCGCTTCACGATCGCCACGAGCTCGCGGCGGTCGCGGAGCGTCGGGTCTCCGCCGGTCACCTGGACGCTGACGCCCGGCCCGTAGAGCTCGCGGATCCGGTCGATCCTCCGGAAGACGACGTCGAGCGGGAGATCCTTCACCTCCTCCGAGCTCTCGGAGAGGTAGCAGAGAGTGCAGTCGAGGTTGCAGCGCTGGGTGATCTCGAGGGCGACGCAGCCGACCGCGGAGCGCCGGCCGAGCACCTGGTTCGGCGTCCGGAAAGCCGGGTCGAGCCTTTCCCACCCGGCCGAGAGCGCCCGCTCGCGCGTGCCGAGGTCGGCCCAGGTGGGCAGCCCGGCCGGGGCAGGGGGCGCGGGGCGCGGGAGGTCGATCACCTCGTGCCTCCATGGACGCCGACGGTCAGATCTCGAGCCATGCGCACCTCACGGCCGATAGGATGCCGCAGCGAGGCGAACGGTTTCGCGGAAACGGATGCCGATTCCCGTCTGAAAATCCGTCGATCGGTCGTGCGATCCGTCACGCTCCTGCGGACGGATCGAAACCTGGGCCCGCACCGGGGCATCCCACCCGTGGAGGCAGGAGCGAGATGAACAGGCGGGCGTCCGTCACGAACCCGGTCGGCGGCTGGAGCTCTTCGACGGCCGTGGGGCCTGCGGCCATCGAGATCACCGTCGCAACCATCGCAACCGTCGCAACCATTGCCACACTGGCATTGCTGGTCTTCGCTCTCGTGGCGGCGCCCGCGAGAGCCCAGGCGGCCCCGGAGGGACGGGAGCGCTTCTCCTACGCCGAGTGGACCGCGGTCCTCGAGCGCTTCGTCGACGAGAAGGGCCGGGTCGACTACGAAGCCCTCGCCCGGGACCGCGCGGGGCTCGACGGCTGGCTGGCGCGCCTCGTCCGGCAGGGGCCGAAGAGCACGCCTGCGCTCTTTCCCGAGAGGAACGACAAGCTCGCCTACTACGTCAACGCCTACAACGCCCTCGTCTTCCAGGGGGTCCTTTCGCGCGGGCCGGAGAAGGAGAGCGTCTGGAAAGGGGGGCTCGTCAGCGGCTACTCCTTCTTCGTCTCGATGAAGGTGAGGCTCGACGGGGAGACGTGGAGCCTCAAGGCGCTCGAGGACGACGTGATTCGCAAGGAGTTCGCCGATCCCCGGATCCACGCGGCTCTCAACTGCGCCTCGGTCGGCTGCCCGCGCCTTCCCCGGGAGGCGTTCGTTCCGGAGAGGCTCGAGGCGCAGCTGGACGCGGCGATGCGGGAGTTCGTGGAGGAGGAGCGGAACGTCGCGGCCGACCCCGACCGGAAGACCGTGACGCTCTCGAAGATCTTCGACTGGTTCGAGAAGGACTTCCTCTCCTTCGAGCGGGCGAGGGGGAACCCGGACCCGGAGCTCGTCGACTACGTGAACCGTTATCGCGTCACGAAGGCGAAGCTCGACCGGTCGTTCAGGGTCCGGTACTTCGACTACGACAAGCGGATCAACGGCCGCTGAGGAGTCGGGGAAGGTTCCGGCTGAGCGCGAACGCCGTCTGGCGGAGGAGGCCGCGTTCGAGCAGTATCGGGACGTGAGCACGACGAAGATCCACACGCTCGATCTCGGTCACGGCCGGCAGCGCACGACGGCGGCCTACCTCATCGAGTCGAACGGCGAGGCCGCGCTCGTCGAGACGGGGCCCGGCTCGACCTTCCCGAACCTCGTCGCCGGGCTCGCTCTTCACGGCCTGACGCCGCGGGATGTGAAGACGGTCTTCCTCACCCACATCCACCTCGACCATGCCGGCGGGGCGTGGCGCATGGCGCGGGAGGGGGCGACGGTCCACGTTCACCCGAAGGGGGCGCCGCACCTGGCCGACCCGGCGAAGCTCCTCGCCTCGGCGAAGCGCATCTACGCGGAGAAGATGGACGAGCTCTGGGGAACGCTCGAGCCGATTCCTCCCGAACGGCTCCGGCCTACCCTGGACGGTGCGGTGATTCGCGTGGGAGCCGCGGAGGTCCTGGTCGTCGCGACGCCCGGGCACGCGATCCACCACAACGCCTACGTCGTCGACGGCCTCGCCTTCACGGGCGACGTCGGCGGCGTGAGGGTCGCCGGCGGGCCGGTCCTCCCACCGACGCCTCCTCCGGACATCGATCTTCCGGTCTGGCGCGCCTCGCTCGCGCGCCTGCGGGAGCTGAGGCCCGTGGCGCTCTACCCGACCCACTTCGACCGGTACGACGACGTGGAGGAGCACCTCGACGCCCTCGAGCGGGAGCTCTCGGCCTGGGCGGGCTGGGTGAAGTCCCGGATGGAGGAGGGGAAGGACGAGGCCGCGATCGTCCCCGAGTTCGTGGCCTGGCTCACCGGGCGGCTCCGGGAGGCGGGCGTCTCGGAGGAGGGTCTCGTGGAGTACGGGTATGCGCTGCCGTTCGCGATGAACGTGACCGGGCTGACGCGCTACTGGAGGAACGCGGCGCGCGCCTAGAGCACCGCCTCCGCCCGAGGGGCCTGCGCGGGATTCCGCTCGGCGAGCGCCGGGGGCGCCGGAAGCTCGAACCAGAAGCGGATCCACTGTCCGTATTCCCCTTCGATGCCGGCGGTCCCGCCGTGCAGCTCGACGATGCGCCGGACCAGGTAGAGCCCGACCCCGGTGCCCTTGCGCGAGTGGAGCCGCGGGTCCTGGAGACGATGGAACTTCTCGAAGAGCTCCGGATATCGTTCGGCGGGAATCCCGATTCCGCGATTGGTCACCTCGACCCGCAGTCCGGCTCCGATCGGGCGGAGGGCCACGAGGACGTCCGTGCCCTCCTCGCCGTACTTCACCGCATTGCCGATCAGGTTGTCCAGGACCACCCGCAGAAGGTCCGGGTCGCCCCAGGCGGAGGCCGGGCCGCCTTCGATGCTCAGGCGCATCCGGCGCTGGACCGCTTCGGAAGCGAGATCGTCGACGGCCAGCGCGGCCACCTCTCTGGAGAAATCCGCGAGCAGGCGGGGTTTCGGGGCGAAGCCCTCGCCCTCGGCCCGGCTCAGCTGGGTGAAGCTCTGCGCGATCTCGCGACCGTAGTCGAGCGAGCGGCGCAGCGCCGCCAGGGGCCGGGTGAACCCCTCCGGGGCCTTTCCGACTTCGCCGTCCTCGATCAGGGCGAGCTGGGTCAGTGCGCCCGCGATCGGGCTCTTCAGCTCGTGTGCGACGAATCCCAGGATCTCCATGTAATCCGCGAGAGCGCTCTCGGCGCGTTGCCGGCTCGCCTCGAGGGCGGCCGTCTGGGCGTGGATCTCGCCGCTCATGTGGTTGAACGAGACCGCGAGCGCGCGGATCTCCTCCGGGTCCCCCGGCGCGAGGTCGATGTGCTCGCGTTCCCCCCGGGCCAGTGCCGTGGCGGCCGACGTCAGGCGAGTCAGAGGCCGCGCCAGACGCCGCCCCGCGATCCACCCTTCGACGGAGACCGCGAGCATGAGCGCGAGAATGGAGAAGGCGAAGAGCCGAATGCTGCGCTCCCGCTCGGCGACGTACGGGGCCTCGTCCAGCCCCGCGTAGAGCATCCCGATCACGACGCCGTCCGCGTCGCGGATCGGCCGGTAGGAACTGATCCGCCAGCGGTCGACGACGTAGGCCCGGTCGTTCCAGTCTGCACCTTCACCGAGAACCCGGCGGGCCACGTCGGGGGCGGCGCGGGTGCCCACGGCACGCCTCCCGTCCGGGAGCGTCACGTTGGTGGCGATGCGGACGTCGCCTTCGAAGAGGGTGATCGTGCCCGCGCCCTCCGCGGTGGCGTCCGGTCCGAACACGATGTCGCGAATGAGGTCGGGCAGCTTGTTCTCGTCCCTGAGGGACATGGTCGCGGCCCGGAGGCTGCCGTCGCGGGCGCGGCGCACGACGACCATAGAGAGCCCGTCCGGAAGCAGGGCGAACCCCTCGGCCCGGCCCTTTGCCCGGGCCTCGCGGTGAAGCGTGGCGATCGGGCCGGCGGGCTCGGTCTCCCGAATCGTCAGCTTCCACCGCCGGACCTCCGGCGGGGCCGAGCCGTCGAGGTCGAAGCTGGCGAACTCGTTCGTCAGGACGCGCTGCCCGACCCGCACGGCATCTTCGACGCGGGCCACGGCCTCTCGCTGCACCGCGGCGACCATCAGCCTGTATCCGACGAATCCGACGAGCCCGCCCACCGTCCAGGTGAGAAGGACGCCGTGCAACGCGAGCCGGTTACCGAGCTTCCCGAGGAACATCAAAGTCCAGCTCCGTGCGGGCCGTGGGGTCCCGCATCTGGCGTCACGAGCAGAGGAGCACCGCCGGAGGCAGAGAATACCGCGCCGTTCGAAGCATCCTGCCCGGCTCGTTTCTCGAGCCGAGTATTCCAGCGCGATTGGCGGTAGACTTCCAAGGCGCCGGTACAGGGACATTGGATTCCGCGTGAGGTCTGGCACCCGGTATGCCGGCGGGACCGGGGGAAAGAAGATCTCTCTGAGTGTTCTCCGACGGCCGCCACCGCGTTCGCCCAGGCACGACCCTCCTGTCGGGGTTCCTCCCCCGATGCTGCCATTGACTTTTCCCAGCGAAGGACCGCGCCGGAAGGCACGGCCCCTGACCCGAGGCAAAAGATGAGCACCTCTCTCGAAAACACCGTCGTCGAGGTCTGCGCGTCCGTGGGAAACGACCCTTCGCGGCTCGTGGACGTCGCCCGCGAGATCCAGGCCCGTTTCGGTTGCGTCCCGGCCGAGGCCGTGGACGGGATCCACCGGAGTCTGGGTGTCTCCCGGCCGACGGTCCGGAGCCTCGTCTCCTTCTACTCGTTCCTCTCCGAGAAGCCGAAGGGGAGCGTCGTCATCCGGTTGTGCGACGACCCGGTCGACCGCCTCTTCGGTTACGAACGCGTCCAGAACGCCTTCTCCGACGAGCTCGGCATCCCGGTCGGCGGGACGACGACGGACGGGGCGTTCTCTCTCGAGCGGACGGCCTGCATCGGGATGAGCGACCAGGCTCCGGCCGCCCTCGTGAACGAGACGCCCGTCACCGACCTCTCGACCGACAAGGCTCGGGAGATCGTCGCGGAACTGAGGGCGCACATGTCCCCGGAACGCCTCGTGAAGAAGCTCGGCGACGGGAACAACGGCCACCCACTCGTCCGGTCGATGGTGAAGAACCACATCCGGAAGGCCGGCCCCATCGTCCTCACGGAGCACCGCCACGGAGAGGCCACCCGGAAGGCCGCGTCCATGAGCCCGACCGAGGTGATTCGCGCCGTCAAGGCGGCTCGCCTGAGGGGACGCGGCGGCGCCGGCTTTCCCACCGGCATCAAGTGGGAGATGGCGCGGGCCGCGCCCGGCGCGAGAAAGTTCCTGGTCTGCAATGCGGACGAGGGTGAGCCGGGCACCTTCAAGGACCGGGTGCTCCTGACGGAGTATCCCGACCGCGTCTTCGCCGGAATGACGATCGCCGGTTACGCGATCGGGGCCAGGGAGGGGATCCTCTACCTCCGCGCCGAGTACGCGTACCTCCGGCGGTTCCTCGAAGACGTCCTCGCCCAGCGGCGGGCCGAGGGCCTCCTGGGCAGGAGCATCGCGGCACGGCACTCCTTCGACTTCGACATCCGGATCCAGATGGGAGCGGGCGCGTACGTCTGCGGCGAGGAGTCGGCGCTCCTGAACTCCTGCGAGGGTCTCCGGGGCGATCCCCGCAACCGGCCTCCCTTCCCGGCGCAGAAGGGCTACCTCGGCTGTCCCACCATCGTGAACAACGTCGAGACGCTCGCCTGCGTGACCCGCATCCTGGACGCCGGCCCGGCCACCTTCTCCGAGTTCGGGACGAAGCAGAGCGCCGGGAGCAAGCTCCTGAGCATCTCCGGCGACGTCGGGATGGCCGGTGTCTACGAGGTCCCCTTCGGGGTGACCCTCCGGGAGATCCTGACGCTGGCCGACAGCCGCGAGACCCAAGCCGTCCAGATCGGAGGGCCCAGCGGCCGGATGATCGGCCCTTCCGAGTTCGACCGGACGATCTGCTTCGACGACCTGGCGACGGGCGGCGCGATGGCCGTCTTCGGCCCGGACCGCAACCCGATCGAGATCGCCCGGACGTACATGGAGTTTTTCGAGGACGAGAGCTGCGGCTTCTGCACGCCCTGCCGCGTCGGGAACGGCCTTCTCCGCCGGGGCCTCGACAAGGTCCTCGCGGGCCGCGGCGAGCCCTCCGACCTCGTCCAGTTCGAGGAGGTCGCCCGGACGATGAAGACCACGAGCCGCTGTGGCCTGGGGCAGACCTCCTTCAACCCCGTCCTGACGACGCTCGCGAGCTTCCGCCCCCTCTTCGACTCCCTCGTGAAAGAAGACCCGAAGAAGTTCCGCCGATCGTTCGACCTGGAGGCCTCCACCCAGGAGGCGGCCCGAATCCGCACCGGAGGAGCCCGATGAGCGAAGGTCCGCGATTCACCCTCGACGGCCGGGAGATCCCGCTCGTGCCCGGCCAGACCGTCATCGAAGCGGCGGACGCTGCCGGGATCTACATCCCCAGGCTGTGTCACAGGCCGGGGCTCGAGCCGTTCGGCAGCTGCCGCGTCTGCACCGTCAAGGCGAACGGCCGCTCCGTCGCGGCGTGCACCTACCCGGCCAGCCCCGGGATGATCGTGGAGAGCGACACCGAAGAGGTGAACGCCCACAGGAAGCTTCTCCTCGAGATGCTCTTCGTCGAGGGCAACCACTTCTGCATGTCGTGCGAGAAGAGCGGGAACTGCGAGCTGCAGGCCCTGGGCTACCGGTTCGCGATCTCGGCTCCCCAGCTCGAGTTCCAGTTCCCGGTCCGGGACGTCGACGCCTCGCACCCGGACATCCTCATCGACCACAACCGTTGCATCCTCTGCGCTCGCTGCGTCCGCGCCTCCCGGGACCTCGACGGGAAAGAGGTCTTCGGGTTCGTCGGCAGGGGGCCGCACAAGAGGATCGCGGTCAGCTCCGGGACGCGGCTGAGCGACACGGACGCCGACGTGACGGACCAGGCGCTCGACGCCTGCCCCGTGGGCGCTCTCCTCAGGAAGCGTGTCGGCTTCGCGGTGCCCGTGGGACGGCGGCTCTACGACAAGGTGCCGATCGGCGGCGCCCCGGCTGTTCCCGAGGCGCCGGTGGCCGAGGAGGGACGCGCATGAGCAAGCCCCGGATCGCCACGACGTCCCTCTGCGGCTGCTTCGGCTGCCACATGTCGCTCCTGGACATCGACGAGCGGATCCTGGCCCTCGCCGAGCTCGTCGAGTTCGACAAGTCCCCCATCAACGACCACAAGAATTTCACCGCCCGCTGCGCGGTGGGCCTCATCGAGGGAGGGTGCGCGAACGCAGAGAACGTCCACGTCCTCAGGCGTTTCCGCGAGCAGTGCGACGTCCTCGTCTCCGTCGGGGACTGCGCCACCATGGGGGGAATCCCCGCGCTGCGCAACATGGTTCCCCTGGAAGAGTGCCTGAGGGAGGCCTACGTGGACGGCCCTTCCGTCTTCAACCCGGGAGGCCGAATCCCGGACGACCCCGAGATCCCGATGCTCCTCGACAAGGTCTACCCGGCCCAGGAGGTCGTCCGGATCGACTACCACATCCCGGGCTGCCCCCCGAGCGCCGACACGCTCTGGAAGACGCTCACGGCCCTGCTCGGAGGAACCTCCGCCGAGCTTCCTTACGAGCTGATCAAGTACGACTGAGGCCCACGATGCAAGCAAGCGGCGGAAAGACCATCACCATCGAGCCGGTCACCCGGGTCGAAGGCCACGGCAAGGTCACGATCCTGATGGACGAGGCGGGCCACGTGGCCCGCGCCCGGTTCCACGTCGTCGAGTTCAGGGGCTTCGAGCGTTTCATCCAGGGCCGGCCCTACTGGGAGATGCCGGTGGCCGTGCAGCGCCTGTGCGGAATCTGCCCGGTCAGCCACCACCTCTGCGCGGCCAAGGCGGTCGACAGGATCGTCGGCGGAGAGAACCTGACCCCGACGGCCGAGAAGATGCGGCGGCTGATGCACTACGGGCAGACGTATCAGTCCCACGCTCTCCACTTCTTCCACCTCGCGTCCCCCGACCTCCTCTTCGGCTTCGGGTCCGACGTCGCGTCCCGTCACGTGCTCGGCGTGGCCGCGATGCACCCCGAGCTGGCCCGGCAGGGAATCCTGATGCGGAAGTACGGCCAGGAGATCATCAAGGCCACCGCCGGGAAGAAGATCCACGGAACCGGCGCCATTCCCGGGGGGATCAACAAGAACCTCAGCCTCGCCGAACGGGACGAGCTCCTCGCCGACCTCGACCAGAACCGCGCCTGGAGCCTCGCGGCGGTGAAGATCGCCCGCGAATACACGCTGGCCCACATCGATACACTGGCCTCGTTCGGCTCCTTCCCGTCGAACCACGTCTGCCTCGTCCGGAAGGACGGCGCGATGGACCTGTACGACGGGGGCCTTCGCGCGGTCGACGCCGAGGGCCAGGTGATCTTCGATCACGTGGCGCCGGAGACCTATCTCGACCACATCGCCGAAGAGGTCCGGCCCTGGTCCTACATGAAGTTCCCGTTCCTCAAGGCCCTCGGTCCGGAGAACGGCTGGTACCGCGTCGGTCCGCTTTCCCGCGTGAGCGCGTGCGACTTCATCGACACGCCGCTCGCCGAGGCGGAGCGGAAGGTGTTCAAGGAGGTCTCCGGAGGAAAGCCGAGCCCGGTGACGATGGCGTACCACTGGGCGCGGATGATCGAGCTCCTCCACTCGATCGAGAAGATCGACGAGCTGCTCCACGACCCGGACCTCCAGGGCGAGGACCTCGTGGTCAAGGGGACGCGCCGCAGCGAAGGGATCGCGATCGTCGAGGCTCCGCGCGGGACCCTCTTCCACCACTACCGGGTGAACGACGACGACCAGGTCGTCATGGCGAACCTGATCGTCTCCACGACGAGCAACAACGAGCCGATGAACCGCGCGGTGGAGAGCGTGGCCCGCGAGTACCTCGACGGCCAGACGATCACCGAGGGGCTCCTGAACCACATCGAGGTGGCGATCCGCGCCTACGACCCGTGCCTCTCCTGCGCCACGCACGCGCTCGGGCAGATGCCGCTCGCCGTGGAGCTCGTCGACGCCTTCGGAGCCGTGATCGACCGCAGGACCCGGGGATGACGGCAACGGTCCTGCTCTACGGATACGGCAACCCGGGCCGCCTGGACGACGGCCTCGGCCCCGCGCTGGCCCACGAGCTGGCCGCACGCCTCCCCGGAGCCGGAGTCACGATCGAGTCCGGCTACCAGCTCCAGATCGAGGACGCGGCCCTCGTGGCCGAGCACGACGTCGTCGTCTTCGCGGACGCGGACACGGCCTGCGAGGCCCCCTTCGAGCTTCGCCGCCTGGAGCCGCGCCGGGAGATGGCGTTCACGACCCACTCCGTATCCCCGGAGGCTCTCCTGGGGCTCGCCCACGAGCACTTCGGATGCCGGACGGAGGGCTACGTGCTCGGTATCCGGGGCTACTCCTTCAACGAGTTCGGCGAGACTCTCTCCCCCGGGGCGCGGCGCAACCTGGCCGCCGCGTCGGACTTCGTGCACCGCGCGTTGAGCGACGGGAGCGTGGCCAGGAATGCCGTCCGCACCGGACGGAAAGGTGAGGATCATGCCTGAAGGCAAGCCGGTCATCCTGTACGTGGACGACGACCCCGACTTCTGCGAGGCCCTGCGTGTCATCCTGGAGGCCAACGGCTACGAAATGGCCGAGGCGGCCTCGGCCGAGGAGGGACTCGAGGTCTACAAGCGCTGCCGGCCCGACCTCGTCATCGTCGACCTGATGATGGAGGAGGTGGATTCCGGAACCGCTCTCGTGAAGGAGCTGCGCCTCCTGGGGAACAAGGCCCCGATCTACATGCTCAGCTCCGTCGGGGAGGGGATGAGCATCTCGGCCGACTACGCCTCGATGGGCCTCGACGGGATCTTCCAGAAGCCGATCGACCGCGCCACCCTCCTCACGGTGCTGAAGACGAAGCTGGGGCGCTAGGTCCGGCCGGGCCCGGCCTCATTCGACCAGGGCGGGGAGCTCCATGAAGAAGGTGCTCCCTTTCCCCGGTTCGCTCTCGACACCCGTGCGGCCGCCGTGCGCGAGGACGACGCGCCGGACGATGGAGAGCCCGAGGCCGCTCCCCTTGATCTTGTTCCGCTTGTCCCGCTTGTCCCCGCCTCCCGGTACCCGGAAGAACTCCTGGAAGAGCCGGCCCTGTTCCTCGGGCGCGATCCCGATGCCGTTGTCGCTCACCTCGACGCGCACCATCGGCGGCTTCGAGAGGACGCGCACGGCGATGCGGCCGCCGTTCGGCGTGTACTTGATCGCGTTGGTCAGGTAGTTGACGAGCGCCTCCTGGAGGAGCCGATCGTGGCCGACCACGGGCGGGACGCTCTCGAGAACCTCGAGGACGAGCTCGTGTCCGCGCTCCGCGGCGACGTCCTCGTATTCGTCGACGAGACGGCCCGCGACCGCGCTGAGGTCGACGCGGGAGAACTGCGTCTGGATGATGTCGGTCTCGAGCGACGCGAGCGTCTGGATTCCCTTCATGAACTCGGAGAGGTCTGCGAGGCGTTTCAGGCTCCGGTCCAGCCAGTCCCGCTGCTTCTCGGTCGTCTCCCCCGCGAGGCCGCCCCGCATGTTGTCGAGGAGCATCGTGACCGCGCCGAGCGGAGCCGTCAGGTTGTGGGCCGCGATGTTGAGGAAGTCCTTCCTCTGCTGGGACAGGCGGACGAGCTCGCCGTTGGCGAGGCGCATCCGCTGCTCGAGGTTCTGCAGCGAGCGCGTGATCTCGAGGAGGAGGAAAGCGCTCATGGCGAAGAGCGAGCCGTTGACGACGAGGATCGTGAACGCGTATCGCGCGTCCAGGGGCCCGTCTCCCGCGACGGCGCCGACCGGGAGGGTCGGGGTGGCCAGCCCGGTCCACTCGACGGCGACGAGGCCGGCGAGAAGGCCGTAGGCGAGGGTCGTCAGCGCGATGGCGGCCCTTCGGGGGAGGAGCGTGCAGCTCACCAGCATGTGGAGAATGTAGAAGGAGGTGAAGGGCGAGCGGGCGCCCCCGACGAACCAGATCGCGACCGTGAGGGCAACGAAGTCCAGGACCACCGCGGCATAAGTGAGGAAAAGGAGGACGGACAGGCTTTCCGCGGGCGCGTCCGGATCCCGGTACCTCCGGAAGAAGAACCAGGCCACGACGTTGTAGAGCGTGATGAACGCCGCCAGGATCGTCAGCCGCTCCACGTCGATCGCGTCCATGCCGAGGACGTAGCGGCCGAACACGGCCGCCGAGACGATGGCCAGGACGACGGCCGTCCGGACCCGCGTGTAGATGTAGAAGCTCCGGCCGATCAGCTGCCCGTGGTCCGGAGGAACTGTCGACTCGTCATAGCCCCCGGGGTTGTCCGGAAGGCGATGAGAGAGTGGCCACATGGCGTTCAGAAGAGTATCAACGCGGGAGAGCCAAGGGAATGCCCACGGGCGGGCCGGGCCGCAATCTTCAGCCCTCGATCGCCCCCCCGCACGAGCTGCCGGCGCCCGCCGTGCAGCCGAAGCAGTGCCGGCGCGTCACGATCTCCCGTGCCGCGAGGACGTCCGGGTCGAGGTCGCCGACGTGGAGGGGCCGCCCCTGGGCCGAGACGGCAGGCAGCTCGAGCATCTGGTTGAAGTCGCAGTCGTAGAGCGAGCCGTCCCAGGAGACCGAGATCGTGTTTCTGCACATCAACCCCGCTACGGTCGCGGGGTTGAAGGAGTCGACGAGGAGCTTCAGGTAGCTCTCGAGGTTCCCGGTCGATTCGAGCCACTCGAGGTAGCGGGAGATCGGCATGTCGTTCAGGGCGATGAGCCGGTCGAACGTCACACCGTGCTCCCTCGCGAGCGCATCCTTCCACTCTCTTTCCATGGAAGTCTGGCTGGCGGCGAGGAACGCCCCGACAGGGTTCGTCACGATCGTCAGCGTCCGGTCGCCTCGTCCCGAGCCATAGCCGAGGGCGTTGAGCCGTCTCATCGCCTCGAGCGACTTCTCGAACGTTCCGTCCCCGCGCTGCGCGTCGGTCCCTCGCTTTCGTGGGTGGGGGAGCGACGCGACGATCTCGACGCCCCGCTCGGCCAGCCACTCGGGGAGGTCGCTCAGCGACGGGACGAGAAGGACCGTCAGGTTGCAGCGGTCGAGGACGTGCCTGCCCCTCTTCACCGCCTCGTCGACGAGGTGCCGGAAGTGCGGGTTCAGCTCCGGCGCCCCTCCCGTCACGTCGACGGTGTGCGCCCCGGTGAGGTCGAGCGCCCGCAGGCAGGCGTCGACCGTCGCGCGGTCCATCATCGCGTCGGTGCGGTCGGGGCCGGCGTCGACGTGGCAGTGCCGGCAGCTCATGTTGCAGAGCTTCCCGAGGTTCACCTGGAAGATCTCGAGCGGCGCCGGACGGAGGGGGAGGACACCCGCCGAGGCGAGGGCCCGCGAGAAATACCCGGCGTGTGCGGACGCCGCGAGGTCGACGCCGTCGAGGCGCGCGAGCTGTGCCTCGGGCGAGGCGAGGTCCGAACCTCGGGCTCGGAGCGAGAACCCGACGGCGCGCGGGCCGGGCGGCGCCTCGGCAGGCGCGCGGCGCGGCTCGTTTCTCGACGGGAGGGAGAGGGCGTCGGGCATCCCGCGCTACATCGACGCCTTGTGGACGTGCTCGAGCATCTGAACCCCGTGTACGAGCGACGCGCCGCCCCGGATGGCCACCCCGACGTGGAGCGCCTCGGTCATCTGCTCGAGGTCCGAGCCGAGCTTGAGGCACTCCTGGCTGTAGGCGTCGATGCAGTACGGGCACTGGACGACGTGCGCGACGGCGAGGGCGATGAGCGCCTTCTCCCGGGCCGACAGGGCGCCGTCGGCGAAGACGGCCCCGTAGTAATCGAAGAACTTCTTCGCGAGCTCGTCGTTCCCCTCGCCGATCGAGGCGAACTTCTGCAGGTGCTCGGGCTTGTAGTAGGTCTCCACGGTCCGGTCTCCTTCGCCGCGATTCTGGGGGCGGGGCTCCCCTCGCGGAAGCGGTGCCTGCCCTCACGCCCTTCGATGCCGGGGAGGCCCGCCTGGTTTCACCGTCCTGACCCTTCAGGGCCTCCCGGCGAGCGTGGAGGTTTCGGATGCCGTCACATAGGCTCCCGTGCGAAACGTCCGGCCGGGTTCGGGCATCCAGGTGGTGGAGGAGCTGGGGATGGAGCGCTACAACATCGTCGTGATCGGCGCCGGCTCGGGGGGGCTCGTCGTGGCCGCCGGGGCCGCGGGTCTCGGAGCCCGCGTGGCGCTGGCCGAGAAGCACCGGATGGGAGGCGACTGCCTGAACACGGGCTGCATCCCCTCGAAGGCGCTGCTCGCCGCGGCGAAGTCGCTTCAGCACGCCCGGGAGGCACACCGGTTCGGCCTGAGCCTCCCGGAGCCGGGGTGTCAGGAATGGAAGGCCGTCCAGGCGCACATCCGGTCGACCCAGGCACACATCGCGCCCCATGACTCCGTCGAGCGATTCACCGGGCTGGGCGTGGAGGTCTTTCAGGGCGCGGCGAGGTTGAAGTCGGCCCACGAGGTCGAGATCGCCGGGAAGACGGTCCGGGGGCGGCACATCGTCGTCGCCTCCGGCTCCCGGGCGACGGTTCCTGCGATCCCCGGCCTCGCCGAGGCGGGCTTCGTGACGAACGAGACGGTCTTCGAGATCGCCGAGCAGCCAGGATCGCTCGTCGTCATGGGAGGCGGCCCGATCGGAACGGAGCTGGGCCAGGCGTTCGCCCGCCTCGGGACGAAGGTGACGATCGTCTCGTCGACGCCGCACGTCTGCGCGAGGGAGGACCCCGACGTCGCTGCCGTCCTCGCGGCGAAGCTCCGGATGGAAGGGGTCACGATTCTCGACGGGAGCACCGCCTCGCGCGTGACGAAGCTCGACGGGAAGAAGGTCGTGACCGTGACGACGGCCGGAGGGGCCGAGACGGAAGTCGCGGCCGACGAGATCCTCGTCGCCGTCGGGCGGACGGCGAACGTCGACGGCCTCGGCCTCGAGGAAGCGGGGGTACGGTTCTCGAAGAACGGAATCGCGATTGACGAGACGTGCCGAACGAACGTCCCGTCGGTCTGGGCGGTGGGGGACGTGGCCGGTGGGCCGCTCTTCACGCACTGGGCGGGGCACCAGGCGCGGGTCGTCATCCGCAACACCCTCTTCCCGGGTTCGACGAGGCACGATCTCGCGAACCTCCCCTGGACGACGTTCACGGAGCCCGAGATCGCGCACGTGGGCCTGAACGAGACGGGCGCCAGGGCGAACGGCGTGGCGCACCGGGTCTTCAAGGTCCCCTTCGAGACGGTCGACCGCGCCGTCTGCGACGGGGAGACCGAGGGATACTTCGCGAAGGTGGTCGCCGGACCGAAAGGGGAGATCCTCGGCGCGACGATCGTTCACCCGCAGGCCGGGAACCTCCTCGGCGAGCTGGTCCTGGCGAAGAAGCACGGGATCCCGCTCGGGAAGCTCTCCGCGACGATCCACGCTTACCCGAGCCTGTCCGAGGTGAGCCGGGCGCTCGGCGACGCCTACATGCGGACGAAGCTGACCCCCGGGGCGAAGGCCCGGCTGACGAAGGTGTTCCGGTGGCTGCGGAGGTGATCTCCCCGGGGGACCGACCCCGGCCCCGGACCGCCGGCGAGTCCCCGCGCGTCTCCGTCGTCGTTCCCGTGCTCGACGAGGAAGCGCGGATCGAGCGTCAGCTCCGGACGCTCACCGATGAGAAGAGGTGGCACGAGGTCCTCGTCGTCGACGGGGGGAGCGTCGACCGGACCGTCGAACGGGCGCGCGTCGTCGCGGGCGTCCGCGTTCTCGACGCCCCGCGGGGGCGCGCCCTTCAGATGAACGCTGGCGCGCGGGCGGCGACGGGGGACGTTCTTCTGTTCCTGCACGCCGACGTCGTGCTGCCGTCCGAGGCCTTCCTTCACGTCGAGAGCACCCTCGCCGACCCGGCGGTGGTCGCCGGGGCCTTCCGGACGTGGACCGTGGCGGAGGATCCCGGGCGATGGCTCGCACCGTTCCTCCGCCTGGCCGACCTCCGTTCGCGATACACGGGGTTGCCGTACGGCGACCAGGCGATCTTCGTGCGCGCTGCGGTCTTCGAACGGATCGGGGGTTTCCCGGAGCAGCCCCTCATGGAGGACCTCGAGCTGAGCCGGCGGCTCCGGCGAGAGGGGAGGATCCGGACGGTGCCGGCGAGGGTCAGGGTCTCCGGCCGCCGTTTCCTCTCGCGGCCGCTCTTCACCTTCGTCGTGATGAACGCGTTCCCGCTCCTCTACGCCCTCGGAATCTCCCCGCAGCGACTGGCGCGAATCTACGGCAACCCGAGGTGACGCCGGCTCTCGGCAGGACGGTCGAGAGCAGGTATGAACTACTTCGGCTGCAGCAGCCTTTCTCCGGCGTCCTCGACCACCCGGCGTTTCCAGGCTTCCGGGTATCCGGGGTGGGCGGGCGCCTTCGGGAACCCCCACTCGTTGCGCTCGAAGCGCCCGTCGCGCTCCTTCTTGACGTTGCCGTCGATGTACTTGACGAGGAGGTAGCGGAACAGCTCCTCCCAGCGCCGGACCGTCCCGGCGGCGACGGCAGCCGAGTAGTCGCTGAGGAGCTCACGGGCGCGCGCGGGCTCCCGCTCGAAAAGAGAACCGGCCGCGGCGTCGATGGCGGGGACCTGGGCGAGGTGCTTCGTCTCCAGCTCCTGCTGCACCCGGCGCACGTCCTGGCTCATCAGGTCGTAGCGCAGGTAGGTGAAGTTCGCGACCTTGCTGAACGTCCAGAAGGCCGCGGTGTCGGAGTACGCGAGGAGGTCGCCGTTCCCCTCGGCGAGGCTCTCGGGGACGCGGGTGATCCCGCAGTACATCGGCATGTAGACGGTGCTCGCCGCGTCGTCGACGCCGAACCACAGGATGCCGCCGATGGGGGCGGGGAGCCATTTCCGCATCTGCGCGATGTACGAGAAGCCGGTCTGCTGGGTGGCGGTGGCGCGCTCGTTGACGTACGTCTTCCCCTCGAGCTCCCAGGTGAGGGGCCGCCAGCGGTAGGGGAGGCCGAACGGGCCTGCGCCGGAGTCGAGGCGCATGTCGAGAGGAGTTCCCTCGAGGTGATCGCGCTTGGCGGCCATCAGGTCCGCCACCGACACCTTGCGGTCGGGTTTCACCCAGAGAGGGAGCCGGTTGACGAGGTCCTTCCCCTTCACGTGGTCGAGGTAGGAGTCCATGCCGGCGCAGAGGCCCTTGAAGAAGCTCCAGACCCTCACCTCGCAGAAGCGGGCGGCGCCGAAGTCCATCGGGGCGTAGACGTCGGCGAAGCGGAACTCCTCGTCCCGGCCGGTGAAGTACCCCTTGCGGCGGGCGAAGTCGACGACGTCGTGGGAGTAGACGACCTCCACCCGCGCGTCGGAGAGCTTCTCGAGGTGGCGGGAGCTGATCGACGTCGTCCCGTTCTCGAGAGGAAACGAGGTGATCCGGGCGTGGTTTGCGTGAGCGGAGACGTAGCCGTCGGGGATGCGGACCGCCACCCAGACCGCGCCCTTGTCGCGGTTCACCTGTTTCCCGCTCTTCCTGTCGAGGACGAGGTCCGTCCCCTTGCCGATGATCTCCATGATCCAGACCTCGTCGGGATCCCCGATCGAGAACGACTCGCCGCTGCTCGCGTAGCCGTGCTCGGCCACGAGCTCGGCGATGACGCGGATGGCGTCCCGGGCGGTGCGCGCGCGGTCCATCGAGAGGAACATGAGGCTGCCGTAGTCCACGACCCCTGTCTTGTCCTCCAGCTCCTTGCGGCCGCCGAACGTGCTCTCGCCGATCGCCACCTGGTTCTCGTTCATGAAGCCGATCACGTTGTAGGTCTCTGCCGCCTGGGGAATCTCGCCGAGCGGCCGCGCGTCCCCGCGGTCGAACAGCCTGACGGTGGTGCCCGCGGGCCAGGTGCCGCCCCGGCGCAGGTACAGCTCGCCGTAGCGCACGTGCGAGTCGGCGGAGTAGGTGATCATCGTGGAGCCGTCCACCGAGGCGCCGCGCGTCACCAGGAAGTTCGTACACGCCTCGGCCGGTCGCGGCGTCGCCAGGGTCGTCAGGCAGAGACAGACGGACGGCACGATCCGGTTGCGACGGGAGGACGGGCCGGAAGGACGGGTCTTCATCGCGGAAGGCTAGCATCCGGCGGCCCGGCGTCGACGCGGTGTCCGGCCGCTCGGGACGCGCTATCCCGGCGCCCGGAACGCGCATCCCGTCCCGCCCCTCGCGAGCCGGGCTTTCGACGCTGCGAAGTCCTTCCAGACGGGATCGCCCCCAACCTTGTGACAGGGGAGACAAGCGCCGACGGCGAGCGTCCGCCGGAGCTCCTTCGCGTCGAGGGAGCGCAGGCCGACGCGCGTGCCGACGCCGGGGAGCTCGGAGTCGAGGTGGGTCCAGGCGTCCGAGGCCATTCGAGGCTCGTGCGGTGCTGGCGTCGCGGGTCGGAACGCGGGTCGGGATCCCGAGGGCGCGAGCGTCCCCGTGCCGAGGCCCAGGGCCCAGGGTGAGAGGTGGCAGCTCTCGCAGGTGCGCGCTTTCCTTCCAGTGGAGTGCGGGTCGAACGAGGAGTAGAGGCGCCGGGCGGCGCGCGGCCCTCCGGCGGCCGTCGCCTCGAGGTCCAGGACCATTCCGGGGATGGCCGGGGCGATCCTGCCGTCGGCGCGGACGGCGAGGGCGGGGGGACGGGCGTCGTAGCCGTCCGAGGTCTCGACCCAGCGGCCGGCCGTTTCCGCGGAGCGTGCGAAGTCCCACTGCTTCCCGTCGTTCTCGTAGCGCGTGTGGCAGGTTGAGCAGGTGGGGGCCCAGGCCGCGTGGCAGGAACTGCACGTCAGCCGCTCGTGACCGGGAAGTACATGGTTGGGGTCGATCGGCGTCTGCACCGTCGCGAGAGCGACGCCCTGCCCCTTTCGGAGCGTGACCCAGCCGGAGCCCGAGGGGCGGAGGTTCCAGACGGGGGTTCCGCGGCGGCCGAGGCGGACGCGCTCGTGGGGCGGGCGTGTCTCGCCGCGCTGACGGAGGAGGTCGAGCGAGATCGGGTCCGTCACCTCGCTCCACGTCGTCTCTGTACCGTCGCCGCCGCCCCGGACGGGACCGTGGCACGCCTCGCAGGTGATCTCAACCTGCTCCTCGGAGTGCTCCCACGCGCGGCCGTCGCCCATGAGGTCGGTGTGGAGGTGGCAGTCGATGCACGAGAGGCCCGCGAGGCGGTGGACGTCGGCCTCGGCGCGGCAGGCGGGGCGGCCGTCGTGCAGCGTGGTGGCGGCGGCGCCGCAGGCGCCGGCCTGGTCCCTCTCCACCTCGTAGAGGCCCTCGTAGGTCAGGGCGATCCGGCCGCTCCGGCTGTGGCAGCCGAGGCAGCGGTCGTCGGTGACGCGCGCGTCGACAGCCGGGTGCGGGCGCGGAACGGCGCCGGGGAGCTTGCGTGCGACGTGGCAGGAGGCGCAGCCGCTTCCGTTTCCGTGAATGGCATCGTCGCGGTTCTCGCGAAGGGCGTGGAGGTGGCAGCCGGCGCAGAGCTTGCCGAGGTGCCGTTCGGCAGGGGAGGGGTCGGCCTTCGCGAGAGTCTCGGCCATCGACGCCCTCCCGCGCGGCTCGGGAATCTCGCCGAAGACCCACCGGTTCACGGAGACGATGCCGCTCGCGCGAGCCATCAGCGACGTCGACACGCGCCGGGCCTCGCGGACGTGGCAGCCGGCGCGGCCGCACGTCTGCAAGACCGTGCGGAGCGCGCCCGGCTCCGGCTCCATGCCCTCGTGCGCGCGCTTCTTGTCGAACGCGAGCTCGTTGCCAAGGTGGCAGGACGAGCAGCCGACGGCGGCGCGCGCGTGGGCGCCGCCCGGGTCCTCCTCGGGGCGGACGTGGCAGGTGACGCAGCGCTCGACCTTCCCGCCGGCGCGGTCGGGGCCGCGGCCGAGCCCCGCCTCCCGCCGCCCTTCGCGGCCGAGGGCGGCGAGGAGCCCGGCGAGGGAGAGGAGGAGGAGGGCGACGAGCGACCGCGTCCGGAACATCAGCGCGCGGCGAGGAGGAGCCGGACCGTGAAGGCGAGGTACCCCGCGCTCCAGGCGGCGGCGATGGCGAGGAGCGTCGTGCGCCAGCGCCCGTCGACGTGCCGGACGAGACCGACGACGCCGATGAGGAGGAGGGGCAGGAGCCAGCCCGCGGCGACGGGAAGGTGGAGGAGGGCGCCCTGGAGGCCGAGGAGGTACCAGGGCCCCAGGAGGAGTGCGCCCGCAGGGGCGATGGCGGGGCCGAGGGAGACGGGGAGAAGACCCGCCGCCGCGAAGCTCCCGAGCGCCGCGAGGACCGTGGAGCGAAGGTCGGGTGCGAGAGCCTTTCCGTGCTCGGCGGTCAGGAGCCACGCGAGGAGGGTGAAGGTGCCCGCGTGGTGGAGGGCGACCGGGGCGAGGTCCGAGCCGGGGACTCCGAGCAGGAGCGCCGCGAGCGCGCGGCCGACGACGGGGATGGACGCCGAGACCTCGCGCCAGACGGCGAGGGCCGCCTGCGCCTCGGCGTCGCCGCGCATGAGGAAGCCGCCGAGAAGCGCGAGGATCGAGACGGGGAGGAGGGCGACGGAGCGCCACCAGACGCCGGGGGAGAGGCGTCCGTCGGTCTTCTTCCAGAGGACCTCGACGAGGTGGGCAAGCGTGCCGAGGAGGAATCCCCAGCTCGAGAGGGCGTGGACGCCGCGCAGCCAGAAGCCCCAGGGGGTGGCGCCGTTCAGGGTCTCGAGGCTCTCGAGGGGGCGGGCAGCCGACCAGAACGGAGCGAGGGCCAGGCCCGACAGGACCGCGACGAGGAGGAGCCCGAAGGTGAGGCGGCCGAGGATCACGAGAGCCGCGCCGTGAAGCCCGAGCCCGCCCGCGTCAGCTGCGGCCGTGCGAGCGCCTTCGGCGCGGGCCCGCTCACGGGGCGGCCTTCGGCGTCGTAGCGGCTCCCGTGGCAGGGGCACGAGAAGCCACCTCCCTCGATCGGCGCGACCCGGCAGCGCAGGTGGCTGCAGGTCAGGTCGAGGACGACCGGGGCCGTCGCCGGCCCGCGGACGAGTAGCCCTTCGTGAACGAGGCCGCCGTCCTTCTCTGCCCTCTTCAGCAGCGCCTCCGGAAGCTCCACGGTGCGGGCCTCCTCGGGCGAGCCCGAGAGCGCCCTCCCCAGCACGGCGGCGCCGGCCACGGCCGCGCCGGCGCCCGCCGCGGCCCAGGCAGCCCCGAGGAAGTCCCGCCGCGAGCTCACTCGATCCCGAGCTCTTTCATCCGCCGCCACAGAGTGCTCCGGCTCATGCCGAGCGCCTCGGCCGCCCGGCCGCGGTTCCAGCGGGCCGACTCGAGGACCTGGACGATCCGCAGCCGTTCCTCCGGTTCCTCGGTGAGGGCATCGGGCGAGGGCTCGTCGACGGGCGGGGGGGCGGCGCTCTCTTCGAGCCCGGCCGGCTCGGCGCCCTCGCGCAGCTCCGACGGGAGGTTCTCGATCTGGATCGTCTGGCCCGTGCAGGTCGCGACGGCGTACTCGAGGGCGTTCCCCAGCTCGCGGACGTTTCCGGGCCAGCGGTAGCGGGTCATCGCGGCGAGCGTGTCGGGCGAGAGCCGGAGCGCGCGCCCTTCGCGTCCTCCGATGTGGGCCAGCAGGTGCTGGGCGATGAGCGGGATGTCGTCGACCCGGTCCCTGAGGGGCGGGACGTGGATCGGGACGACGCGAAGGCGGTAGTAGAGGTCGTCGCGGAAACGCCCGATGCGAATGGCGTCGACGAGGTCGACGTTCGTGGCGGCGATGACGCGGGCGTCCATCGGGCGGGGCGTGCTCTCGCCGACCCGCTCGAAGTGCCGTTCCTGCAAGACGCGGAGGAGCTTGACCTGGAGGTGGAGCGGCATGTCGCCGACCTCGTCGAGGAAGATCGTCCCCCCCTTCGCCATGTCGAAGCGCCCGATCCGGTCGCGCACGGCCCCGGTGAAGGCGCCCCGCACGTGCCCGAAGAGCTCGCTCTCGAGGAGCTCTCCCGGCAGCGCGCCGCAGTTGACGGCGACGAACGGTCCCGTGCAGCGGGGGGAGTTCGCGTGCAGGGCGCGGGCGATCAGCTCCTTGCCGGTGCCGCTCTCGCCCGTCACGAGGACGGTCGCCTCGCTCCGGTGGAGCGACTCGACGAGGTGGACGATCCGGAGCATGACGGGGGAGCGCGCCACCAGGCCGTGCGAGGAGAGCATCGACTGGACGAGGCCGTTGTCGGTCTCGGCCGGACGCAGAACGACGATGTAGCGCGCCCGCGGGTCGCAGTGGCTCGTGACGTCGGACGGCAGGACGGCGGCCGTCAGCGAGACGAGGCGGGCGGTCCCTTCGCCGCAGCGCAGGATCGCCCGGCGTCCTTCTTCCCGGAGGCCCTGCTCGAGGGACTCGCGGAGGGTGTCGGACGGACCGAAGAGCCTCGCGCCGACGAGCTCCTCGATGGGACGGCCGATCGCCGCCTGGGCCGCTCCGCGCCAGGCGAGTTCGTCGAGCGTTCCGCTCGCGCGGATGACCCGGAAGTCGCGGTCGAGAACCACGAGGACCCGGCCGAGCGCCTCGAAGACCGTTTCCAGCGTCCCGAATCCGGGGCCGGCGGGGGTTGCGGCTTCTTGCGCGGGCAGGGTCTCGGGCACTGGCGTAATCTCCTTGGTTCGGGGCAGACCCGATTATTCCATCCCGAGGGTGAGCATGACGTCCATCTACTTCGGAGAGGAGCACGAGAGCTTCCGCCGGACGGTCCGTCAGTTCCTCGAAAGCGAGATCGCGCCCTACGCCCGGGAGTGGGAAGAGGCGCGCAGGATCCCGCGCGAGGCGTTCCGCCGGATGGGCGATCTCGGCTTCCTGGGAATCCTCTTCCCCGAGGAGCTGGGTGGAACGGGCGCGTCGGTCTTTCACGCGCTCGCCTTCCTCGAGGAGCTTCCGCGCTCCCTGATGGGCGGCTTCGTCGCGGCGGTCTCGGTGCAGCAGTTCATCGCCACCGGGGCGATCCACCTTCACGGCACGCCGGAGCAGAAGCGGCGCTGGCTGGTGCCGTCGATCGCGGGGACGCAGGTCGGCGCGATCGCCATTTCCGAGCCCGACACCGGCTCCGACGTCGCAGCGATCCGGACGACGGCCAGGAGAGACGGCGACTCGTGGGTCATCGACGGGGCGAAGACCTGGATCACGAACGGCGTCGAGGGCGATTTCGTCGTCGTGGCCTGCCGCACCGACAGGGACGCCGGCGCGGGGGGGCTGAGCCTGATCGTCGTCGAGGCCGACGCGCCCGGCTTCTCCCGCAGCAAGCTTCGGAAGATGGGCTGGCACTCGTCCGACACGGGCGAGCTCACGTTCGAGGGCGTCCGCGTCCCGCTCGGCAACCTCGTCGGCGGCGAGAACGAGGGCTTCTACCTCATCATGGAGACGTTCGTCCTCGAGCGGCTCGTCACGGCGGCGACCTCGGTCGGGAGCACGCGCCTCGCCCTCGAGGAGACCCGCAAGTACGTCCTGGCGCGCCACGCGTTCGGGAGGCCGATCGGGAAGTTCCAGGCGATCCGCCACCGGCTCGCCGACCTGTACGCCGAGCTGGAGGCGGCTGCCCAGCTCGTCTATCACGCCGCCTGGCTCCAAGAGAAGGGCGAGAACCCGGTCGCCGAGGCGTGCATGGCCAAGCTCCTCGCCACGGAGCTGTCGAAGAAGGCGGCCGACGAGTGCCTCCAGTTCTTCGGGGGCTACGGGACGGTCGAGGAGTATCCGATCGAACGCTTCTTCCGCGACTCCCGGTTCGGGACGATCGTCGCCGGGACGAGCGAGATCATGCGAGAGGTCATCGCAAAGGCGGCCGTCGACGGATTCGTGTTCCCGAAGCGCGAGGACGGGGAGGCCGAGGCGGGCGCGTCGGAAAGCGAGGCCGCCGGGCCAGCTCCGGGTCCGATCGAGGAGCCGCCGACCCCGGAAGGCGCCGGGCCGGTCCTGGACGGCGCCGGCAACCCGTTCGAGGCCGACGCCAACTCCCCGGACGTCTTCGAGGCGGACGTGACCGACACTCTCGAGGCCGTATTCGCCGAGACCCGGCCCCTGGTGAGAGCGGAGGCCGCTCCGGAGCCCGTTCCGGAGTTCGTACCGGAGCTCGTCGCCGAGCTCGTTCCCGACCTCGTTCCTGACACCGGCGTCGAGACCCCCGCCGAGGTCGTCCCGCCGATTCCGCCGCCGGCCCTTCCGCGCCCGCCCGGCTGGGAGCCGGTGACCCTCCCCGGCGTCATGCCGTCCGTCGCGATCAGACTCCAGGTCCCGACGAACGTCGCGGAGCTCTTCGAGACGCTCCCGCTGCGGTTCCGGGCAGACCGCGCGGCCGGCTGGAGCGCCCGCTTCCACTTCCGCTTCAAGGACGTCGCGCGATCCGACTGGACCGTCGTCATCGAGGACGGTTCCTGCCGCGCCCTCGAGGGGCACGAGGGGACTGCGGACTGCGTCGTGACGACGACGGAGAAGACCTACCTCGGCATCGAGAGCGGGCAGCAGTCGCCCGAGACGGCATTCCTCCTCGGGAAGGTGAAGGTCTCCAACGTCGGGGCGATGACCCGCTTCGGAAGGCTCTTCCGGAAGATCGCGACATGAACGCGGCGCTCCCCCTCGCCGGGACGGTCGTCCTCGACGTCTCCCGGATGCTCCCCGGGGCCGTTCTCGTGAGGAACCTCGTCGACCTCGGGGCGCGCGTCATCAAGATCGAGGATCCGCACTCGGGAGACCCGATGCGGATCACGCCGCCCCTCGTGGGCGGCACCGGGGTGGGTTTCCTCGCCTTCTTCCGCGGCATCGAGTCGGTGGCGCTCGACCTGAAGACGCCTGCCGGCGCCGCCACGCTCCGGAAGATGGCGCGGCACACCGACGTTCTCGTGGAGAGCTTCCGCCCGGGGACGCTCGACCGGTGGGACCTCGGGTTCGAGCGGCTCGCCGCCCAGAACCCCGGCCTCGTCGTCGTTTCCCTTTCGAGCTTCGGCTCGGAAGGGCCGGACGCGGATCGCATCGGGCACGACCTGAACTTCACGGCCGTCACGGGCTTCCTCTCGGAGCTCCCGCAGGGAGACCTGCCGCGGGTCCAGGTGGCCGACGTCAGCGCGGGGCTCCTGGCCGTGTCGTCCACCCTGGCGGCGCTCCTCCTGAAGCACCGCAGCGGACGGGGGCTCCACGTCGAGCAGCCGCTCGTCGCCGGGCCGCTGCCGTTTCTCACCTGGTCCTTCGCCGAGGTCGGAGCGGGTGGGGGCGGAGTCCTCGACGGGATCCTCGCGGGGAGGTGTCCGGCCTACCGGACCTACGGCTGCGCCGATGGTGCCCGGGTGGCGCTCGGAGCGATCGAGCCGAAGTTCTGGGAGGCGCTCTGCGAGATGACGGGGCTTTCCGAGCACGCCTCCGACGGCCTCGATACCGGCCCGGCGGGGGCCGATGCCGCGACGCGCCTGGAAGGTGTTTTCGCGTCCCGTTCACGAGCCGACTGGATGGAGCTCGCGCGGGCGCTCGGCATTCCTCTGGCGCCGGTGAACGACCTCGCCACGGCGCGTGACGAGCTGGCGGCGCGCATGGAGCGGACGTCGCTGCCCGGGGGCGGCGTCATGGCGACCCCCGCGGCCTTTCTCGGATTGCCCGGCCTGAGGCGCCCGCACGCACCCGCACCCGCGCTCGGCGCCGATACCGGGCGCGTCCTCCACGAGCTCGGATTCACCGCCGAGGAGATCGCCGCCGTCACCGGGTGAGTTCCGGCGGAACAGGCGCGCCCGCGCGGGGTGCTCCGTGTCACGGCCGGTAGCCGTCTGGCGCCGCGTCGGCGACGCGGAAGGGGCTCCGATAGTGGAGGACGCGAGCCTCGAGCGGGCCTGAGAAGCCCACCACCGCGTCCAGCCCCGGCAGGTAGAGCGTGTCCGGCGAGATCTCGAAGAGGGAATAGGCGAGGCCGTCCGCCCACCGCAGCCGAAGGCGACCGTCGTCGGGGTCGAGCGTCACGTCGACGCTCGTGCCGTCCCGCGTGCGGTAGCGGTCTGCGAGGGCGGGCCGGGCCTGCGCGTCGATCCCGACGAGCGTTGGTCGTGCGTAGCCCTCGAGGCTCTCCGGGCCGGTCGAGGGGCCGCCGCGCACGGCCTGGATCAGGGCGCGTTCGAACGCCGGCGTCTCCCAGCCCTGGAAGGTGCTGTTCGTGAGGTAGGCGGCCGTGTCGCCCGTGCCGCGGTCCCAGTAGGCGAAGCCATAGAAGCCGTTGATGGTGCCGGTGTAGTAGCAGCGAGCCTCTCCGTCGCAGTACCAGTTCCCTTTCCGGATGCCGGACTCCTTCCCGTCCAGCAGGACCGGCGCAGCGGCCGCTTCGAAGACGGCTTTCGGGAGGCCGTGCCCGGTGGCGAAAGCGCTGACCCAGCGGTGCAGGTCGCGCGCCGTGAAGTAGAGGTTCGAGCCGCCGATGAAGCCCTCGCCCTCGAACACGTCGAAGACCTCGTCCTGCCGTGGGGGCGGACGGTAGGCGAGCGTGCGCGCCCCGGGCCAGTCGGCGAAGAGCGCGGGCCGCGCGAACGAGTCGCGCATGCCGAGCGGATCGAGGAAGCGCTGCCGGAGGAAGGCGGGGAAGCCCTGCCCCGTCACCTTCTCGACGACGAGCCCGGCGAGGTCGAAGCCGAGGTTTCCGTACTCGAACCGCGAGCCGGGCCGGAAGGGCGGCTCGAACCCCGTTTTCGCGAGCACCGCGAGCAGGTCCGCCGTGTGGCGCGCGCGGCCGGGGGGGAAGTGCCCTTCGAAGTACTCGTAGTCCGGCAGCCCGTTCGTGTGCGTGACGAGGTGGCGCAGGGTGGTGCCGGCATTCGGAAACGTGGGGAGGTACCGGACGACCGGTGCGTCCAGATCGAGCCGGCCCTCCGCCACGAGCAGGTGGACCGCGGCCGCCGTGAAGGTCTTGGCCAGCGACCCGCCGTCCGAGAGGGTGTCCGGCGTGAACGGGACGCCGAGCTCCCGCTGCGCGAGGCCGATGCCGCGCTCGTAGAGGACCCGGCCGTGGCGGCCGAGGACGACGGCGCCGGTGAAACGGCCGCTCTCCACGAGGGGTTTCAGGGCGGCGTCGGCGAGGGCGCCCTCCTGCGAGCCGGGCTTCACCACCGGGCGCGCACAGCCCGCGAGGAGCAACGAGGCACACGCCACGATCCGCAGGCCGGAGGAGGAGGCTCGCATGGTCGGTTCGGCCCCGATGTTACACAGGCCGGCGTGCGCCAAGGCTCTGCCGTCTGCTCCACCACGACGGCCCCCTGCTCGAGCTGGCTACTCTGCCCGCCGCATCGGCGGCGCCTTCCAGGTGCCGCCGAGCGCCTCGTCCTTCGGCCAGTAGAGCCTCAGAACGGCCATGAACGGCCCCTTCGGCGCCTCACCCTTCCACTCGGGGCCCGCGATGAGAAAGCTACCGCCGTCGTTGCCCGTCGTACGGGTGCCGAGGCAGGCGACGTTGAAGGTGCAGGCGTCGACGAGCTGGAACGAGAAGGAGGGGTCCTTCTCGACCGGCGGCACCGTCAGGACGGTCGGCTCGGCTCTCAGGTCGAGGCCGGCCATCGAGCAGGGGGTGTCGGAGTCGGGCGTCCGGACCGCCTTGTCGGCGGAGGTGTAGACGCGCTGAGTGTTCCTGATCGCGTTCCAGGGCCCCTTGTACTCGGGGCTCTTCGGGTCGACGAAGCAGGCGTGGTGGATCCGGTAGGAGTCGACCACCGGGAAGCCCTGGACGTAGGCCTCCTTCGCAATCGCCCGTACCTCGTCCGGGCCGGGCGCCGCTGCTGCGAGAGGTGGGGACTCCGAGAAGAGACGGGTGCCGAGTGGGATCCCCGGGACGCGAGGCCGGCGTGTGACGCGCGGCCCGCGCCCCGGGGGAGATCACGTGGCTAGACTGCCCTCCTCAGGGCGAGGACACCGGCCAGGCCGAGGAGAAGCCCCAGGGCGGCCAGACCGATTGTGCCGACGGCCGGGACTACCGCCGCCGCCGCTTCGGCGACGACGATGGCGGGGGTCGTGGCGGCGCTCGTGACAGCGCCCGCGCTGGCGTTCAGCGTGTACGAGCCCGGGATGCTCACGCGGCAGCCCGCGAAGGTCGCGACGCCGTTCACCGGGGTGACCGGGTTCTCGTTGCACGTGAGCAGCCCGCTGGCCGGGTCGAGCGTGAGCAGGACCGGGGTCGAGGCGGGGTTGCCGAGGGCGTCGGTGACGGTCAGTACCGGCTGCTGCGGCCACGGGACGCCGGCGGTCGCGTTGTCGCTCGGGGGAACGCTGAAGACGAGCTGGCTCGCCGGCCCCGAGATCGTGATGGTGGGGTTCGTCGTCGAGTCGGGGATGGTCGCCGACGTGGCCCTCAGCGTCACGACGCCGGCGGTGTCGATCTGACAGCCGGAGAACGTAGCGACGCCGTTGACGGGGACGACGGGGTTCTGGTCACAGGTGAGGGTCCCGCTCCCGGAAGCGAGCGAGAGGGTGACGGGGTCTGCGTAGCCTGTCACGGCAGCGCCGCCTATGTCCTGGGCAGTGACGGCGGGCTGGGTGCTCCAGGCCGTCCCGGCGTCTCCGGTGGCGGCCGGCGGCGTCGTGAAGACGAGCTGGCTTGCCGTTCCGGCGGGAGGCGCCGTCACCGTCAGGCTGAGAATCTCGGCGACCTTGGGTCTGGCCGGATCGCTACTCGCGACACAGACGGCCCCCCCGTAGGTCCCGGGCGCGAGGGCGGCGGCGCTGAGCGCCGTGACAAGGCCCTCGCTGACGCCGCCGTAGAGGCTTCCCGAGGCCGCCGTCGTGCTCCCGATCCAGGACGCGCCGCACGCGACGGTGCCTTCCACCTGAAGCGCGAGGCCGGCAGTGGCATCGGCGGCCCAGGACCCCGTCGCGTCTGAAGCGACAGTGATCGTGGCGATGCCGCTGCCGCCGCTCGAGGTCATGGTGGTGCTGTACCAGGCCCAGCGGTTGGCAAAGGTGGACCTGCTGTTCACGACGACCCAGTAACGGCCCGCGGGCAGCATGACGTTCTGTCCTGCGGCCGCGAGGTCGAGCCGGATGTAGTTGTTGACGGTCGAGACGCCCGCCGCCGCCGGCAGGGCGGTGTAGGTCCAGACGGCCGCGGCGGGAGCCGACTGGGGGTTGCCTGCCGGAACGCCGCCTGCGTCCGGGTAGATGCTCCAGGTGAGGTTCGTCGCCACGGCCGCCAGCGCGGCCCCCGAGACGGTGAAGCCCTGCGCGGCGATGGCCGTGATCGTCGTCGGCATCGCGAGGACCATGTCGTCCGCGGCAAACTGGGCCAGGTTCCCAGGGTCGGTGAATGAGACGCTCCGGAACCCCGAGCCGCTCCCGAGATAGTCGGCGCGCGTGGGGGACGAGATCCCCTGGCCGGTCTGGTCGACGTTCCAGGTCAGCTGGTATCCGCCCGCGTTCTGGACGTCGAAGGACGCGCTCCCGAGGAGGCCGGCGAACAGGGAGACGTTCTGAGAGGGCGGATTGAGGGCGATCGCCTGCGGCTGCACTGCGACGGCGATCGGGAGGTTGAGGCCCTCGTCGGGCGTTCCGCCCTGAGGAGCCAGCTCGAGCCAGCCGAAATCGAAGCTGCCGTTGACGGGATACGAGGTGCCGTCCACCGTGATCGTGAGCTGGACGGTCCCGCCGGCGGGGACGGTGAAGTTGCTGGGCGAGACCGTCCCGGTCACCCCCGTGACGGAAGCCGACCAGTCTTTCGACGTTGCGAGCGGGCTCCGGAAGGTCCGGACGAACTGGCAGCCGGGATAGCAGTTCCACTTCGCCAGGCTCGGAATGTTGAGCGCCGTGGTGCTGCCGCCGGTGGCCGGGTTCGCGGCCGTGAAGTTCGCCGTCGTCTCGTGGAGGAGGAGGCCGGCGTTCGCCGCGCGGTCGACGCGGATCCGGCCGCCGCCCATGTCGAACGGCGTCGCGGGCGAGGTGCCGTCCTCCTTCAGGACGGTGCGCTTCGCCGTCATCTCGAGGGCCGACTTGATCTCCGGGACGCTCCAGGTGGGCTTGAGCTGCCGCAGCAGGAGCGAGGAGCCCGCGTTGTGCGGCGAGGCCATCGACGTGCCGTTGTAGAGGTCGACCGCGTTCTCGAAGCCGGTGATCGTGGTGCCGGCGACCGCGGCGAGCACGGCGACGCCGGGTGCGGTGACGTCGGGCTTGAGGAGGTCGAACGTGCCCGCCGGACCGCGCGAGCTGAAGGCAGCGAGCTGGTCCGGCGTGTTCGGCGTGACGGTCGCAGGGAAGGGGATACCCGCCGTCGCGGTGGTCGGGTTCGCCTGGCCCCAGTTCCTCAGGTTGTCCCCGTCGGCCTGGGTGGCGCCGAAGACGGGGATCGTCGTCCCGGGAACCGACGGGATGATCCCGCCGGCGGCGTTGTTCGCCAGGACCATGGCGACGGCGCCTGCGGCGGCGGCGTTGTTCGCCTTGATCGCGAAGCTGCAGGTGCCGCGCCGCACGAGGGCGATCGCCCCGGTGAAGGTCCCGGCCGGGAAAGCCGCGCAGGCGTCGCTCGTGGTGTTGACGCCCGGGCTGACGACGAAAGGCGTGGTGCCGGGGATCGACGCGGCGAAGGTGACGCCGCCGGTGCCGGGGTTGACGGGGACGGCGGCGACGTTCGCCGGGACCACGCCGGGGCCGGTGCCGTTCAGGTAGAAGACGAACGACGACCGCCCGTGCTGCGCGGCGGCGGTCGAGGCCGTCCACGGCTCGAGGTGGCCCATCGTGTTCGGCCCGGGGCCGGAGTTGCCGGCGGAGGTCGCGACGTAGATGCCGGCGTTCGTCGCGGAGAGGAAGGCGAGAGAGACGGCTTCGGTCCAGGGGGACGACCCGCCGCCGATCGAGAAGTTGATCGCGTCGACGACGCCGTCGGCGATCGCCTGGTCCACGGCGGCGGCCGACGACACGGTCGGGCAGAGGCCCTGCCCGGTCGTGGTGTTCGTGTAGCAGACGTCGTACGCGATGACGTTCGCGCGCGGAGCAACGCCCGAGATCCTGCGGGTAGCGCCTCCGACCACGACGTCGCGGTTGTTTCCGGCGACCGTGGAGGCGGTGTGGCTGCCGTGTCCGTTCGTGTCGCCGAAGCCGGGCTCCTCGCGGATGCCCGCCACGCCGCAGGTGTTCCCCGGGGCGCCGCAGACGAAGTCGTAGCCGCCGATGAGCTTCGCGTTGCAGCGGCCGGCGTCGTCGCCGCCGGCGACGCACGTGCCCAGGAAGGTGCCTGCGCCGAGGGGGTTCACGTGCGCGTAGGCGTCGATGGGGTCGGTGGCGGCGAAGGACGGGCTGCCAAAGTTGATGCCGGAGTCGATGACGCCGATGACCGTCCCCTCGCCCCGGACGGGCCCGGTCGAGCCGGGGTTCGTCCCATCCCAGAGCGGACCGGCCCCGATGAACGCCGGGCCGACGTCGGTGTCGAGCGGCACGTCGCGGACCGGCTCGACGAAGAGGACCTCGGGCATCGACGCGACCGCCGCCGCCTCGGTGGGGGAGAGGACGAGGACGATCGCGTTGACGGCGTGCTGCATCCGGAACGAGACGTCCACGGACCGGCCGAGGGCGCTGCCGATATTCGCCTCGTGCTCGGACTGCCGGCTCTTGAGGTAGCCGACGTAGGCCTGCGCGCGGGCGCCCTTGACGTTCATGCGGGCCTTCCCCGTCAGCCTCTCCGGCTTCGCGTAGCCGGGGATGCCTCCGTCGTAGCTCGCGAGAGCGGCCTCCCGGAAGACGACGATGTACCGGTCGGCAACGGTCTCGACGGATGCGGGCGTGCCGGCGGAAGCCGTGGCGCGGGCCGCCGGGGCGTCGTCAGAGCCGGGCCGGCGCGTCGGCGCGATGGTCGCCGCGCCCGCGCGGGTGTCGAATTCCGCGACGCTCGCCTGGACGGCGGTAGGAGCGATCCCGAGCGCGGCCTTCACCTGCGCGACGAAAGCTCCGCCCGCGGCGCTCGCGGAGGCGCTCGTGGTAGCGATCGCGACGGCGAGCACGACGGCTACAGAGGCTGCAATGAGCCTGGTTCGGCTACTCGTATGGGTCATGGGATCTCTCCTCCGATAGGGTCTTCTATAACAACAGACGGCCTCTCTCAAGCGGGAAATCACGCCCGCCGCGTCCCGGGTGCTCGAGAGATCCATCGGGACGATCGGGTCCACCGCCGAAGCGATACGCCAGCCCTCGATTCGGGGCTTCGTCGGTGGGAGCGTCGCCGCCGTCAGCCCCCGCTGAGCCCCGTCCAGAGGAACCACGCCCCCATCGCCAGCAGGAAGAGCTGCGAGAGGCGGTTGACGATCGTCCGGTGCCTCGCGAGGAGCTCGTCGGCGAGGGAGACGCCGAGGAGGGAGGGGGCGGTGCCGAGGCCGAAGAGGGCGAGGGCGGCGGCGCCCTCGAGCGGCCCGCCGCGCGCCACGGCGGCGATGACGGCCGAATAGAGGAGACCGCAGGGGAGGAGGCCCAGGAAGAGGCCGATGGCGAATGGGTGGCCCGGGACGCGCCCTTTCAGCCGGCCCGCCACCTTCGCGAAGAAGGAGCCGCCGGAGTCGAGGCCCGGGACGAGGTCGGAAAGGGCGACGAGCGCCCAGAGGACGAGGACCGCGCCGGCGACGACGGAGGCGGCCCTCTGGATGCCGAGGAGGGCCCCGGCGAGCTGGACGGCTCCGCCGAGGGCACCCGCGAGGGCGCCGAGGAGCGCGTAGGTGACGACGCGCCCGAGCGTGTACCAGAGCTGCGCGGCGAACGCGGCGCGCCGTCCCCCTTCGGGCGGGGCGTAACGCCGCGAAACGAAGAGGACGAACGGCGAGCACATCCCCACGCAGTGCCCGAAGCCGCCGAGGAGGCCGAGTGTCAGGAAGCCGGCGAGGCCGATCGCCTCGATCACGGGGCGGGGGCGGCCTCGGGCTTCGCCAGGTCGAGCCGGAAGAGGGCCGTGCGGGGCTTGCCGGCGACGGTTCCCTCCACGGTTGCGTACCAGCGGCGCTTGCCGCTCCCACAGAGGGGGAGGACCGCCTCCGCCTCCTGCCAGCCCTCCGCGCCGGGGACGAGCGTGTAGCGGTGGTCGCCCATCGGCATCGACATCTCGAAGGAGATTCGGCCGTTCTCGAGAGCCACCGGCGCACCGGCCGACTCGGCCCGGACGCGGAAGCGGCTCTTCGCGAACCCGAAGGCCGGCCGGGGCGCCACCGAGAGGACGATCCGGACATCCCCGAGGTCGACGGAAGCGTCGGCGAGGGTGACGTCCGGCAGCGCGGCTTCCGTGGCGGAGTCGATGACGCGGCGGGCGGGAGCGGTCCCGCCCGTCGCGTCACCCGTCTGGCTACGGCCACGCGCCCACAAGACCCCGCCGAGGACGGCGGCGAGGACGACCAGGCCGAAGAGGGTCTCCCGGAGCTTCACGGGTGCATCACGAGTGGTAGTCGAGGCACTCGGCGAGGGCCGGGTCCTTCAGGGGAACGGCTTCGTGGCGCGCGAGCGCCCAGCCGAAGACGAGCGTGAAGAGGCCGAGGAAGCCGAGCGTGGCGGCGAGCTCGACGAGCGGCAGGTGGCCGTGGGCGGCCTCGGCCTCGTGCCCCATGGCCGGTCCGACCATGACGTAGAGCTCCCAGAACTGCGCGAAGACGATGAGCAGCGCGACGGGGACGAGCTTCCTCGGCTGGCGCTTGGCCTCGCGGGGAAGCATGAGGAGGAACGGGACGACGAACTTCAGGAGCGGCAGGATCAGCAGGTAGGGGAGCCAGCCGTTGTCGGCGCGCCTGAGGAAGTAGATCGTCTCCTCGGGGAGGTTCGCGTACCAGATGAGCATGTGCTGGCAGAAGTAGATGTAGGCCCAGAAGCCGGTCGACGCGAAGACCATCTTGCCGAGGCTGTGGAGGTGGTTCTCGTTCAGGAAGCCCTCGAGCCTCCCGGTCATCACGAGGAGACCCGCGACGACGGCGACGAAGGCGGTGCCCGTCTGGACGACGTCGGTGAAGACGAGGACGGCGAACATCGTCGAGAACCAGTGCGCGTCGAGGGAGAGGAGGAGGTAGAAGCTGACGATCGAGATCGTCAGGGCGAAGACGACGAGGAAGAGCGCCGAGAGGGTCCGGCTCGTCCGCGTGGCACCGATTCCGCCTTCGCGGTCCTGGCGACGCGAGGCCCCGACGAGGAGCGTCGCGAAGACGACCCAGAGGAGGAGACTGGCGCCGACGAGGGAATAGAACATCGTCATGTTCAGGAAGGGCGCCTTGTGGGTCAGGAGCGGGTCCTTCGCGACGACGTCGGCGTGCGACCAGTGGTAGAGCGAATGGGCGCCGAGGCCGACGGCGAGCGTCAGGACGCCCCCCGGCAGCAGCCAGGCCGTCATCGCCTCCGGGATGCGGCGCATCGTGACGGACCAGTTCCCGCGCGCCAGGTAGAGGATCGCGAGCCACGCGGCGCCGAAGACGCCGAGGCCGAGTGCGAAGAAGGCGCCGATGAGGTAGGCGCTCCACGCGAGCTGCGCGTGCCCGCCGGCGAAAGCCCAGCCGAGCGCGGCGCCGCCGACGAGGACGAAAGCGATGGAAAGGCCCTGGATGACTCCTGGGACGGAAAGCCGGCCCGGGGCCGCCGGGAGAGCGTGGGCGTGATCGTGGCTCATGACTTCCCTCCGGTCGTGGCGGGAGCGGCCGGTGGCGCCGGGTCCGGAGGCGCGGCGGCCTGGGCCGTCGTCGCCGCGGGTGCGGCGGGCGGCGGAGCGACGGGCTCGACGCCCTGCATCTGCCGGATGTAGTGGACGACGGACCAGGAGTCCACCTGGTCGACCTGCCGCGAGTGGCTCGGCATCGAGTTCTGCCCGCGCATCGGGCGGTGGAAGAGCTGGCCGTCGGGCCAGTCCCTCACCTTCTGCGTCATCAGGCTCGGCGGTTTCGGGAAGAGCGCCGTGACGGCGCCGTCGCCTGCCCCCTTCGGGCCGTGGCAGGAGGTGCAGACGTTGTCGTAGACGAACTGGCCGTGCGCCAGGACCGCGGGCGTGGCCTCGAGCGGGTTCGCGAGCTCGGCACCGGCCCTGTCGGCCTCGTTCTGGGCGTAGGGGTAGGGCGTGTCGCCGGCGGCGACGGTCCCCGGCTGGGGCTCCATGAGGCCCGTGGCGCGGGCGCCGAAGAGGTCCTTCCTCTGCGGCTTGAGCTTGAGCTGATCGCCCATGTCGAGGCGGTTCCCCTCGCGGTGGGGGGTCCGGCCCGCAGGAAGGCCGACGTCGCACCCTCCCGCGAAGAGCATGGAGGACGCCAGGCCCACGAGGGCGAGCGTGCGGGCGGCGTTACGCATCGGCCCCTCCCTTGACGTCGACGAGGTGGACGTCGTGCGCGCCGAGGGACTTCACGAAGGCCTCGGCCTTGGCCGCGTCCCACTTCGGGTCGGTGGCGGAGATCCAGAGGACGAAGCGGTCGACCGTCGCCCCCGTCTTCACGAGCATCGGCGGCGGCTGCGGGACCGTGTCCATCTTGCCCGCGACGATCGCGACGAGAGCGCTCCCGAGCGCGGCCCAGAAGACCATCGCCTCGAAGGTGATCGGGATGTACGACGGCCAGGCCGCGTGGGGCTTGCCGCCGAAGTTCATCGGCCAGTCGAAGACCATCACGTAGTTCTGCAGGCCCTGGGCGAAGAGGATCCCGCAGAAGGCGAGGACCGCCGTCACCCAGGGGATCCAGGAGCGCTTCTGCCCCATGGCGTCTTCCATGCCGTGGATCGGGAACGGGGTGAGGAAGTCGAAGTGCTTCCAGCCGGCGTCGCGGACCTTCGCGGCGGCGGCGAGGGCCTCGGCCGGCTCGCAGAAGTGACCGAGGACGCCTCTCGTCGAGGTCGGCATCATGGCTCAGGCCTCCTTGGCCGCCGGGACGGCGGCGAGGTCGGCGTCGGTGGGGGCGCTCTTCGCCACCTTCGGGTCCATCACGCCCTTGACCTCCGAGATCGCGACCACGGGGAGGAAGCGGACGAAGAGGAGGAAGAGGGTGAAGAAGAGGCCGAAGGAGCCGAGGAGGATCATGTAGTCCCACCGCGTCAGGGCGTACATGCCCCAGGACGACGGGAGGAAGTCGCGGTGGAGCGACGTCACGACGATGACGTAGCGCTCGAACCACATCCCGACGTTCACGAGGATGGAGACGACGAAGAGGACCCAGGTGTGCCGCCGCATCTTCTTCCACCAGAAGACCTGCGGCACGATCGCGTTGCAGGTGAACATGATCGCGTAGGCCCACGCATAGGGCCCGAACGCGCGGTTCTTGAAGATGAACCCCTCCCACTCGCTCCCCGAGTACCAGGCCATGAAGAACTCGGTGCAGTAGGCGAAGCCGACGAGCATGCCCGTCAGCATCAGGATCTTCGCCATCGACTCCATGTGGTTCAGCGTGATGTAGCTCTTCATCCCGAAGTAGCCGCGCATGAAGGTCATCAGTGTGATGACCATCGCGAAGCCCGAGAAGATGGCTCCGATGACGAAGTAGGGCGGGAAGATCGTCGCGTGCCAGCCCGGTATGACCGACGTGGCGAAGTCGAACGAGACGATCGTGTGGACCGAGAAGACGAGCGGCGTGGCGAGGCCGGCGAGGATCATGTACGCGGACTCGTAGTGACGCCAGGCGCGGTGCGAGCCGGTCCAGCCGAAGCTCAGGGCGTTGTAGATCGCCTTCCGCCACGGGTGCGTCGCCCGGTCCCTCACGGTGGCCAGGTCGGGCAGCAGGCCGACGTACCAGAAGACGAGGGAGACGAGGCCGTAGGTGGAGATCGCGAAGATGTCCCACGCGAGCGGCGAGTTGAAGTTGACCCAGAGCGGGCCGCGCGCGTTGGGGTAGGGGACGAGCCAGTAGGCGAACCACGGCCGGCCGAGGTGGATGATCGGGAAGATGCCGGCGCAGGCCACGGCGAAAAGGGTCATCGCCTCGGCCGCTCGGTTGATGCCGGTGCGCCACTGCTGGCGGAAGAGGAAGAGGACCGCCGAGATGAGCGTCCCGGCGTGGCCGATGCCGATCCAGAAGACGAAGTTGATGATGAACGAGCCCCACCCGACCGGGTGGTTCACGCCGGCGACGCCCATCCCCGCGTAGATGAGCGTCGTCAGGGCGAAGACGAGGATGGAGAGGAAGAAGAGCGCGACGCCGAACGCGATCCACCACCTCTTCGTGGGGAACTGCTCGGCGTGCATGCAGATGTCGCGGTCGACGTCGGAGTACTTCTTCGCGCCGGTGACGAGCGGCTCGGGGATCTCCAGGTCGCCCCCGTAGGGGCCGGCCCCCGAGAGGACGATCGGCCGGCCCGTGAGCTGGCTGTCGTCCATCACCGTGGCGTACGGGCTCACCTCATGCCTTGTCATTGCGCACCTTCGTCAGGTAGGAGACGGACGGCTTGACGTTGAGGGCCTCGAGGAGCTTCATGGCCCGCGGGTGCTCGGCGAGCGCCGCGACGCGCGAGCCGGGGGCGTTCACGTCGCCGAAGGTGATGGCGCCGGTGGGGCAGGCCTCCATGCAGGCCGGCACGACGGCCCCGTCGGGGAAGTGGACCCTGTCCTTCCCCTCGCGCGTGGCCGCGGCCTTCGCCTCCTGGATCCGCTGGATGCAGAAGGAGCACTTCTCCATGACGCCGCGGCTCCTCACCGTGACCTCCGGGTTGTTCTTCATCTGCATCGGGACGCGGGTGTTCAGCTCGGCGTTGCGCTTGATGCGGGGCTCGAGCGCCCGGAAGAGCGCGCTCTCCTGGGCCTTGCCGTACTCCCAGAAGTTGTAGCGCCGTACCTTGAACGGGCAGTTGTTGGCGCAGTAGCGTGTGCCGACGCAGCGGTTGTAGATCTGCTGGTTCAGGCCGTCCTCGCTGTGCATCGTCGCCACGAACGGGCAGACGGTCTCGCAGGGGGCGTTCTCGCAGTGCTGGCAGAGCATCGGCTCGAAGAGGGTCTTCGGCTCCTCGACGACCTCGAGGGGGCCGTCCCAGACCTCGGCGTCCCAGCGGCCGTCCTTCTCCGGCGCGTCGTAGTAGCGGTCGATCCGCATCCAGGACATCTCGCGGCCGTCGAGGATCCCCCGGCGGCCGACGACCGGGACGTTGTTCTCGGCCTGGCAGCCGAGGACGCACTTGCCGCAGCCGTTGCACTTGGCGAGGTCGATCGCCATCGCCCAGCGGGCATTGGGGTACTCGTGCGCGGGCCAGGCCGACGGGCCGCCGTGCTGCTGCTCGGTGCCCGACTTCGGGTTCGCCTCGTACGCGGAGAGGGTCGTCACCGGGACGAGAGGCCTCGCTTCGCGGTCGATGACGTCGGAGCCCTGGGCGACGGCGAGCGCCTCGTTGCCCGCGACCTTCCGGATCGTCACCGGGAGGCCCGCGGAGAGGGCGCGGCCGCCCGCGAGGAGACGGAGGGCGAAGGCGTTCGGGCCGACGCCGCCGCCGATGTCGCCGCAGGCCGTACGTCCGAGACCGAGGGGAAGGGCGACCTCGTCGTGGTGCATCCCCGCGTGGCGGTAGGCCGGCGCGACGAGCTTGCCGTGGCCCGCGTCGACCTCGACGAGGTCGCCGCTCGCCAGCTTCATCTCGTCGAACCTGCGCGGCGCGATGGAGAGCGCGCCTCCCCACGAGATGCGGGTGATCGGGTCGGGGAACTCCTGCAGCCAGGCGTTGTTGCCGTGCCGGCCGTCGTGGAGCGCCAGGTGCGGGTAGAGCTGCAGCTCGAGGCCCGCGGGCGCGGGCGGGATCGAGGCGAGGAGGGCGAGGGCGGCCGGGGCCAGGGTGCGGGCGGGCGGCGCCGCAGGGGCGGGGCCCTGGAAGGCGCCGGAGCGGAGCACCTCGTTCCAGGCCGTCTCGAAGGCCGGCGTGCCGGGCTCGAGGGCGAGCCGTCCGGCCCACTGCCCGCGGAGGAAGTGCCAGGCGAGGCTCGGGTTCGGGACGGGGGCCGTCGCCGCCGCGCCGGGCACGGGGGCCGCGGCGGCGACGAGGGGGGCCGCGCCGGGAACCCCGGCGGCAGCGCTCCACTCGACGAGGACGTCGAGGAGGCCGCGCGTGTCGTGGAGCGGCTGGATGACGGGCTGCTGGATGGCGAAGAGCCCCCGGGGGAGGGCGGCGTCGCTCCAGCACTCGAAGGGGTGGCTCGCCGGGGCGAGGAAGTCGGCGAGGGCACCCGTCTCGTCGATCCGGTCGTTCAGGGAGACGACGAAGGAGACCCTCGCGAGGGCGTCGGCGAACCTCAGCGAGGCGGGCGCGTCGTAGACCGGATTCGAGCCGGCGACGAGGAGGAGGGTGACCTTCCCAGCCTGCATCTCGCCTGCGAGCGTTTCCAGGGCCTTGGCGCTGCCCGACGGGAGTGGCTCGGCGGCGCCTTCGTCGAAGAGCCCGGCGGAGTAGGCGTCGAGGGAGAGGTTGAGGAGGAGGGCTGCCAGCTCGAGCGCCTCTCCGGCGGCCGAGCTGCTGGCCGAGCCGCCCGCCAGGACGAGGGCCTTGCCGCTCGCGGCGGCGAGCTCGCCGGCCAGGTCCTTCAGGGGCTCGGCCGGGATCCCCGCCGCCTTCGCGACGGTATCGAGGGCGAACGGCGCGAGGGCGGCCGCGACCTCGGCGTTCCCGGCGAGAGGGCCGGCCTTCCTCGCGACGACGAGCTCGTGCGCGAGGCCGGCCGCCACCGGCGCGAGGTGCGAGTCGCGGACGCGGATCCGCCGGTCGGCGTTCGCGCCCGTGAGGGTGAGGCGCCCTTCCAGCTGGACGAAGCGGCTCATCTTCGTCCCCTCCGGCTGCTCGGGGGCGCGCCGGAGGGCGAAGTCGCGCTCGAGGCCGTCGGCGGGCCGGTCTAGGAACTCGGCGCCGAGGCCGAGGAGGAGGTCGGCCTTCTCGAGGCGCGGGCGGGGGAGGCGGCCGTCGCCGAACGCCAGCCGCGAGGCGGTCGCCGCCGCGTCGCTCTCCACGGGCGACCACGCGACGTGCCTGAGGCCCGTGTGGGCCGAGAGGGCGGCGATGGCGGCGGCGAGCGCCGGGCTCGCCACGGGGCCCGTCAGGAGGACGGCGCCGCCCCCGGCCTGTGCGAGGCGCGATACGACGTCGGCCCCGACGGCGCTCCAGCTGCTCGCGACGACCGCGCCCTTGCCCCGGCGAACCGAGACGGGCCCGCGTGCCCGGTCGGGGTCGTAGAGGTCCATGAGCGCGGCCTGGTGGCGCACGGTGAGCCCCCGTCCGCTCGCGTCGGTGGGGCTCGGCGCCACGAGGATCGGCCTTCCCTCGCGGGTCCTCACGAGGACGGGGGAGCCGTCGACGACGGTGTGGAAGAAGCGGGCGCGGCCCATACCGTCGACGAGGCTCTCGGGCATGTCGTGATACGGGATCGTCTGTTCCTGGGGAGGCTGGCAGCCGGCGCTCGCGAGGGCGCCGGCCGCCGCGAGCGTGCCACTCAGGCGGAGGAACTCCCGCCGGTCCAGGCCCGAGGCGTCCCGGAGGGAGGAGGTCTCGTTCGGTTTCATCGTCATCTCCCTCACCGGTGGCACGTGACGCAGTCGGTGGAGGCCTTCATCTCCGGCTTGCGGTGACAGTCGAGGCACCACTGCATGTTGAAGGCGTTCTGGACGGAGACGATGCTCATCGTCTCGACCTTCCCGTGGCATTCCCGGCAGGGCTGGATCGGCTTGCCCTGCGCGTCGGCCCGCGGGATCTTCCACTCGCCCTTCTCGTTCTTCGCCAGGAGGTGGGCGGAGTGGTCGTAGTAGACGAAGTCGGGCATGTCGTGGACTTTCACCCACGGGATCGGCTCTCCCCGGTCCCAGTAGTCCTTCATCTTCAGGACCCACTCCTTCCCCAGGCCGACGCTCGTGTGGCAGTTCATGCAGACGGCCGTCGAGGGGACGGTGGAGTGGCGCCCCTTGTAGGGCATGTTGTGGCAGTAGAGGCAGGGGATGTCGTAGCCCCCGACGTTCACCTTCTCGCCCTTGTCGTTCGTCTGCCAGACGGCGGGACCCGCCATCCTCGAGTGCTGGAAGAGGATCGGCTGCCGGGGCTCGTAGCCCTTGCGCACGTTGCTGAACGCGTACGCGAAGGAGCCCGTCACGGCCACCGCCACGACCAGCATCAGGATGCGTACGGGCGTTCTCCTTCGGCTCATTCGGAGGCCCTCCTTGTCGATTTGGCTTTCGTCGATTCCGGTGTTTTCGAGGGTGGGGCGACCGCGCCCGGCGTTCCCCCGGGTGCGGCGGCCGGTCGGCGAGGCTCCTCGTCGTCGAAGAGGATCCGCACCGCGGGGGTGTCCAGGTCGTCGAACTGGCCGGTCTTCGCGGCCCAGATGAAGAAGCCGACGGCAATGGCCGCGATGAGGAGCGCGAGGGGGAGGAGGACGAAGATCGTCTCCACCTACGCCTCCACCGCCCGGGGCGCGCGCCTGGCGGCGGGACGGGCAAAGGTGCGCGAGGCGGCCGAAGAGAGGACGACGGTCAGCGACGAGACCGGCATCAGGACGGCCGCCAGGAGCGGGCCCACGAAGCCGAGGACGACCGCCGCGGACGCCGCCACGTTGTAGACGAGGGAGAAGCCCAGGTTTCGCCGGATCACGCCGCGAAGGCGGCGCGAGCCGTCGAGGATGTCGAGGAGCGGGGCGACCCCTTCGCGGGTCAGGACGACGTCGGCCGCCACGAGGGAGGCCCCGGTCCCGCCGAGGACGGCGACGCCGACGTCGGCCAGGGCGAGGGCAGCCGCGTCGTTCACGCCGTCTCCCACCATGACGACGGCGCCCGCGCGCCCCTTCACCTCCGTCAGCGCGGCGACGAAGTCCCGCTTCGCCTCGGGGGCGAGGCCGCCGAACGCGTCCCCGTCCGGGATCCCGAGCTCGGCGGCGACGCGCGCCACGACGGCCGGGTGGTCGCCGGAGAGGATCTTCACGCGGATTCCGAGCGCGCGGAGCGCGTCGAGGGTCTTCCGCGCGTCGGGGCGGAGCGGGTCGCCGACGCCGGCGACGCCGTCGACGCGGCCGTCCACCGCGACGAAGACGGGACTGAGCCCCTCGGCGACGAGGGCGTCGGCCCGCTCGGCCAGCGCGGGAGGGACGGATGCTCCCGCCGCCTCGACGTGGGCCCGGTTCCCGACGCGCACGGCGTGCCCGTCGAGCCGGCCCGAGATCCCCTGGCCGGGGACCTCGCGCACCTCTTCCGCGCGGCGCACGACGCGCACCGATCGCCCGTAGGAGGTGCGGAAGGCGCGGGCCACGGCGTGGGACGACTCGCCCTCGAGGGCGCGGGCGAGCTGGAGCGCCGCGTCGTCGCCTTCCCAGCGGCGGACGGTGGCCCGCCCCTCGGTGAGCGTCCCGGTCTTGTCGAGGAGGACCGTGTCGACGTGCCGGAGCCGCTCGAGGGCGTCGGGGTCCTTGACGAAGATCCCCGACCGCGCGGCCCGCATGAGGGCCACCGACATCGCGAGGGGGACCGAGAGGCCGAGCGCGCAGGGGCAGGCGACGACGAGGAGGGCCACCACCCGCTCCACCGCCACCTCCGGTCCCCGGTGAAGCCACACCGCCCCGGTGACGACCGCGAGGGCCAGGAGGGCCTGAACGAAGCGCCGGGCCAGGAGGTCGGTCGTCCGGATGAGCGCGGGACGCCGGCCGAGGGCCTCCTGGACGAGGGAGAGGAGCGCCCCCACGCGGGTCTCCGCGCCGGCGGCGTCGACCCTCACGACGAGGCGGGCCCCGAGGTTCGTGGCCCCGGCGTTCACGGCGTCCCCTTCGCGGACGGCGACCGGCTGGGACTCTCCCGTCAGGACGGCGTTGTCGAGCGAGGAGCGCCCCGCGAGGACGACGCCGTCCACCGGTACGAGCTCACCGGAGCGGACCTCGACGTGGTCGCCGTGCGCGAGCGCGGTGACGGGGACCTCGACCGTCGGGGCGTCGGGACCGGCTCCCTCGAGGCGCCGGGCGAACTCGATGAAGGCGACGCCCCGGAGGCTGTCGGCGCGCTCGAGGGCGGCCCTCTGGGCGCTGCGCTGGACCTGCCGCGCGCCGAGGAGGGCCGCGACGAGCATCGCGAGCGAGTCGAACCAGAGCGGCCCGCTCCCGCGGACGGTGTTCCAGGCGCTCGCGGCGAAGGCGACCGAGAGCGCGATGGCGACGGGGAGGTCGATGTGGACGATCCGGGACCGGAGACCCGCGGCGGCCGTCTGGAAAAACGGGCGCGCGGAGAAGAGGAGGACCGGGACCGAGACGACGAGGGAGAGCCAGCGGAAGAGCGTCGCGTAGGGGGAGGCCATCCCCGAGTACTCGCCCGCGTAGATCGCCCCGTGCAGGAACATGAGGTTCATCGCACAGGCCGCCGCTACGCCGAGGCGGGCGAGCGTGGCTCGGTCCTCGGAGCGGCGTGCCTCCTGCACCTTCGAGGCGCGGTGGACGTGGGGCGTGTAGCCGAGCCGGTCGAGGGCCCGGCCGACGGCGGAGAGGCGCGTCTTCCCGGGCTCCCAGGTGACCTCGGCCACGGAGCTGCCCAGGTTCAGGCGGATCTCGTCGACGCCGGGGAGGGCGGCGGGGAGCCGCTCCACGAGCCAGACGCAGGCGGAGCAGTGGACCCCCTCGAGGTAGAGCCGCGTCCGGCAGCGGCCGGCGCCCGCGGCCTCGGTCGCCTCCTGCTGGAGGCGCTCGTCGTCGAAGTCCTCGAAGCTCCGCCCCGTGACCCGCGCCGGCTCGAGGACGCCGTTCTGCTGGTCGACGAGGCGGTAGTACTGGTCGAAGCCCCACTCGTTCACGAGGGCGTGGACCTGCCGGCAGCCGGAGCAGCAGAACTGCTTTCCCTCGCCCTCGCGAAGGAGTCCGGCCGGGACCGCGAGGCCGCAGTGCGCGCACGCCACCGGGGCGGCGTGGAGGTGCCGGCTCTCGCGCGAACGGGTCACTTCGCGGATCCCTCCGCCGGGGCGGGGTCACTTGCTACGGAGATGCGAGCCGCGTGGACGAAGCGAAGGGCGTCGCGCTTCGTGTCGATCCTGAGCTCCCAGGCGCCCGGCTCGTCGAGGCGGACGAGCGACCGGTAGCTCCCGGCCTCCTGCGGCAGCCCCACGAGCGGACCCGTCTGGTTCAGCCGGGGGTCCGAGGGGCGGATCGCGAAGAGGACGCCGGCGAGGCCTGGGACCCCGTTCCCTTCCCGGTCCGTCACGCGGACGTCGACCGGACGCGGCATGCCGGGCGAGTGGGGGACGCCGGCCGGCAGCTCGTAGCGGACGGTCCAGCCGAGCTGGCGGCTCGCCGCCTCGACGGCTTCGTCGGCGTCCCACGCCTGCGCCGCCTCGTAGTAGCCGCGGATCGGGCGGGGGCTGTCGGGCCGCGTCGCGACCCAGACGAGGATGCCGCACGCGACGATCGACATCGTGAGGAGGCCGCCGATGTAGATCGGCCAGCGGTACTCGGAGACGAGGCGGAAGAACTTCACGGGTTCCCTCCCGGCGGGCCGTAGGGGCCGAGGAGGAGGAAGTCGACCTCCTTGCGGAAACCCTTGTCCGACTTCACGAGGTAGCGAACGGAGGCCTGGCCGTCCGAGAAGACGCCCTGGGGTACCGTCGTCACGGCGTTCAGCGTGACGAGCTTCCCGGGCGCGACGACGACGGGCGACTCGCTGAGGACGAGGCTCGCCTCGGCGGGGGCGAGGACCTCGATCGTGAACTCCTGGGTCTCGTGAAGCTGGTTCGTGATCTTGACCCGCTGCTGGTTCGCGACCGCGCTGTTCGGCAGGAGCCGGTAGGGCTCGCGCCCGCCCCTGACGAGCTCGACGACCGCGTCCCCCCGTGTCAGGACGAGGACTGCGAGGGTCCCCCAGGCCAGCGTCATGAGGGCGAGGTAGACGAGGTTGCGGGCCCGCCAGAGGCGCCTCACGCCCCCCTTCTGCTCGGTCTCGGAGGTGTACTTGATGAGACCGATCGGCTTGCCCTGGCCCAGCATGACGACGTCGCAGGCGTCGATGCACTGGGCCGTTCCGATGCACTCGGGCTGAAGCCCCCGGCGGATGTCGGTCCCGGTGGGGCAGGCGTTCACGCAGCTGCGGCAGGCGATGCAGTCGCCCGCGGGGACGCCCCCGACGCGGTCCTTCACCTTCACCTTCGGATCCCCGCGCTTCTCATCGTAGGCGACGAGGATGGTGTCCGCGTCGGCCATGACGTTCTGCAGCCGGCCGTAAGGGCAGGCGATCGTGCACATCTGGTCGCGGAACCAGCCGAAGTCGAAGAGGATGAGGGCCGTGAGCAACGCCATCGTGGCGAGGGCGCCCTTCCAGGCGAGCGGGGCGGTTGCGAGGCCCCTTATGAGAGCTTCCCAGCTCGTGAAGTACGCCACGAATGTGGCCGACATCGCCAGGGCGAGGAGGGTCCAGAGGCCCCACTTCGCCGACTTGATCGCGAGCTTGCGGCCGCTCCAGGGGGCCGCGTTGAACTTCCGCTGCTTGAGGGCCCCCCCCTCGAGCCAGGCCTCGATGGGCCGGAAAAAGAACTCGAGGTAGACGGTCTGCGGGCAGGCGTACCCGCACCACATCCGCCCGAACGTCGAGCCGACGAAGAAGATCGTGACGATCGTGCCGAGCCCGAACGCGGCGAGGAGGATGTTGTCGGTGGGGTTGAAGGTGGCGCCGAAGATGTGGAACCGGCGGGTGGCGAGGTCGAGGAAGACGGCCGGCCGGCCGCCGACCGGGATGAGCGGCAGGGCGAAGAAGAGGACGAAGAGGCCGTAGGCCATCGCCCGGCGGATCCTCCAGTAGCGCCCCTCGTGGACGATGGGGTGCATGAACTTCCGCTTCCCGTCGGCCGAGATGCTGTAGAGGAGGTCCTCCTCCGGCGCGATGTCGAAGATGCGCTCCCTCTCCGCGGGCGCCTGCACCGCGGGCAGCTCCGGCGGTTCCGCGACGGGGGTCGTCACGTCAGGTTCCAGGGATCGGCTCGGGTACGAACGGGTCCCCCTCCGCGGGCTTGGCGTTCGGCGGGTTCGAGCCCTGCAGGCTCCGCAGGTAGGAAGCGAGCGCCGCGATCTCTTCCGGCTTCAGCGCGCGGCCCCACGGTGGCATTCCCTTAGCAGGCCAGCCCTTCACGAGCGACTGGAAGACCTGCTCGACGGAGCCGCCGTGGATCCAACGATCGTCGGTGAGGTTCGGGCCGATGAGCCCCTGCGCCTGGGCGCCGTGGCAGGAGGCGCACGACTTCGCGAAGCGCGTGGCTCCCATGTCCAGGACCGCGGCGTTCTTTGCCCCGGCGAGGAGCTCGGCTGCCGTCGGCGGCACGAGAGGGTTCGCGTCGTAATGGGCCTGGATGGACGTGAGCGCCTGCTGGGTGTCGGCCCGGTACTCCGCCTCCATCGACCCCTCGCCGAAGCTCAGGGCGTAGAAGGCGAGGTAGGCGGCCGCAAAGACGAGCGAGCCCCACCAGATGGCCATGAGCCACCCCGGCATCGGGTTGTCGTATTCCTTGATCCCGTCCAGCTCGTGGAGAACCTTGTCTTCGAACTCTGCCATGGTCCCCTCTCGTCAGCTTCTCGGGCTCGCGCCCGCAGGGAGTTCAGCCGGGGCCTCGCCGTCCCCCTCCAGGGCAAGGCGCGCCCGCGCATCCATCTCCTCGGGGCGGGAGCGGAAAACCCGCACCGCGACGAAGATCCAGACGCCCAGGAAGAAGAGCATCGAGGCGATGGCCCAGGCCGTCGCTCCGGTCCGGGCGGCGAGCTCCTGCAGCACGGCTACTTCTCCGAGACGGCGGCGGGGTCCGTCGCCGGAAGAGGAGCGGCCGCCGGCGCCGGGGCGGACTGGGCGAGGGGCGCCTGGGGGGCGACCTTCTTCCACCTGATGTCGGTCCCGAGCCGCTGGAGGTAGGCGGTGAGCGCCGTGATCTCCTTGTCCGCGAGCCCGGGCGGGCCCTGCTGCGACGCGACCTCGGCGGCGACCGCCTTCGCCTGGGCCGCGATGGCGGCCGGGGCGCTCTCGATCTCGCCGTCCGTGTAGGGCGTGCCGACGGCGCGCAGGGCGCGCATCTTCGCGCCGATGCTCGCCACGTCGAAGGCATCCTTCTGCAGGTGCGTGTAGCGGGGCATGACCGAGCCGGGGGTCGTCGAGTCGGGACGGTCCATGTGGCGGACGTGCCAGAGCGAGGGGTATTTCCCGCCGACGCGGTGGAGGTCGGGACCGGTCCGCTTGGAGCCCCACTGGAAGGGGTGGTCGTAGACGTACTCGCCGGCCTTGGAGTACTCGCCGTAGCGTTCCGTCTCGTAGCGGAACGGGCGGACGAGCTGCGAGTGGCAGTTGTAGCAGCCCTCGCGGATGTAGATGTCGCGCCCGAGGACCTCGAGCGGCGTGTAGGGCTTGACGCTCGCGATCTCCTTGACGTTCGACTTGTCGAAGAACATCGGGATCGCCTCGACGAGGGACCCGACGGAGAGGGCCAGGACCGTGAGGACCGTGAGGAAGACGACGCGTCCCTCGAGGATCCGGTGGAAACCGTGCCTCAGGGAGTGCTGGAAGCGGTAGAGCGCGTGGTCGTAGGTGTTCGGCGGTGTCACGGCGCCCGGGGCCGAGAGGTCGGCCACGAGCGGCGGGGCATTCACCTCGGGCTCCTCGGCGAAGTTCGCCGGGGCGCCCTTGATCGTCTTGTAGACGTTGTAGACGAGGAAGAAGAGGCCGGAGAAGAAGAGGATGGCCGCGACGAGGCGGACCCAGTACATCGGGACGATCCGGATGACGGTCTCGATGAAGTCGGGGTAGGCGAGGCGGCCGTCGGCCTCGAAGGCGCGCCACATCGCCCACTGCGTGATGCCGGCGACCCACATCGAGACCTGGTAGAGGATCAGTCCGATGGTCGAGACCCAGAAGTGGGTCGTCGCGAGCTTCTTCGAGTAGAGCTCGGTCTTCCAGAGCCTCGGGATCGCCCAGTAGAGGATGCCGAAGGAGAGGAACGAGTTCCAGCCGAGCGTGCCGGCGTGGACGTGGCCGATCGTCCAGTCGGTGAAGTGCGAGACCGCGTTCACCGACTTGATCGACATCATCGGGCCTTCGAACGTCGACATGCCGTAGTACGTCACGGCGACGACCATGAACTTCAGGATGGGGTCCTCGCGCAGCTTGTGCCACGCGCCGCGGAGCGTGAAGAAGCCGTTCACCATGCCGCCCCAGGACGGCATCCAGAGGATGAGGGAGAAGAGCATCCCGAGCGTGGAGGCCCATTCGGGGATGGCCGAGTAGTGGAGGTGGTGCGGGCCCGCCCAGATGTAGACGAAGACGAGCGACCAGAAGTGCATGATCGACAGCCGGTAGCTGAAGACCGGCCGGTCCGCCGCCTTCGGAAGGTAGTAGTACATGAGGCCGAGGAACGGCGTCGTCAGGAAGAAGGCGACGGCGTTGTGGCCGTACCACCACTGCATCAGGGCGTCCTTGACCCCCGCGTAGGCCGAGTAGCTCCCGAGCCAGGAGTAGGGCATCGCCATGCTGTTGCCGACGTGGAGGATCGTCACCGCCACGATCGTGGCGATGTAGAACCAGATCGCCACGTAGAGGTGCTTCTCGCGGCGGATCGCGATCGTCCCGAAGAAGTTGACTGCGAACGTCACCCAGAGGAGCGCGATGACGACGTCGAGGACCCACGGCAGCTCGGCGTATTCCTTGCCCTGGGTGTTCCCGGTGACGAGGGCGAGCGCCGCCGCCACGATCAGGAGCTGCCACCCCCAGAAGTGGATCTTCGACAGAACCTCGCTGAAGAGGCGCGTCTTCAGGAGCCGCTGCATCGAGTGGTAGGTGCCGGCGAAGATGATGTTCCCGCAGAACGCGAAGATGACCGCGTTCGTGTGGAGCGGCCGGAGCCTCCCGAAGGTGAGGTACGGCGCGAGGTTCAGCCCCGGCAGGAAAAGCATGGCCGCGATCAGCAGGCCCACGAGCATCCCGACCACGGCCCAGATCACGGCGGCCAGGAAGAAGAGCCGCGGGGTTTGATCGTCATAGCGCACGGTGTTGCTCATCGATCTCCCATCCTGTTTCGGTGCGTTCCCGAGGCGCGCGAGTCATCGTGATACCGGCACTTGCAGCCGGCGTGGCGGGATGCCTGCGTCCGGCGGGCCGAAAGCAGGGGACCTTGGGATCTGTCCGGGGGGCTCGATCCGGGCACTCGCAGCAGGGAAAGCCCGGACGCCCACGAGACTTCCGAGGCAACGAGGAAATAGCCCGACAAGCGGCCCCCTCAAACCGAGATCCCCGATCTCGCTACCGCGAGGGATGTTCCGTCCCACTGCGGTGCAGCACCATCCTTCAAAGACCTCAAATCAGGACCAGATTGGACCGGATGGACGGGTGGTTCGGCTCTACCGGGGAAGCGGAGCTCATTTCGAAACTATCGGACATGGCACGGCTTGCGTGAATCATGAGCACGCGTCGCATTTGATGAAGCACGGCACGCGTGATGTGAATGCATCAGGCGCGCTCGCGGAATCGTAGCCTCACATCCAGGTAGTCGGATACGACGGCTCTTGCCGGTGTGCCCTTTCCCTAGATCGACGACCCGAGCGCTCTCACGACCTCGACGCGCCGCTTCGGCCCGTCGAGGATCGACCGGACGAGATTCGAGGTCGTCACGTCGCCGAACGTGATCGTGTAGAAGGACGACGAGGGCTCGATGCCGAGCTCGCGGACGATCCGCCGGATCGATCGCCCTTTCGCCCTCGACCCCTTCACTCGTCCTTCGAGCTCGCGCAGCCAGGCGAGCTTGGCGCGAATCGCTTCCTTGCCGCCGGTGAAGCGGGGGCGGTGAGCGCAGAGGAGGGCGTCGAAGGCGAGCGTGAGAAAGCGCTCCAGAGTCGCGCAGCTCTCGTAGAAGTCTTCGTCGCCGCGGAAGACCTTTATCTTTTCGGCGACGAAGGCGTCGCCCGAGAGAAGCCAGCCCCGCTCGGGGACGAGGAGGGCGAGCTGGTCGACGGCGTGCCCCGGCGCAGGGACGACGCGCGCGGTGAGGCGGCCGAGAGGGACCTCGGCCGGAACCTCGCAGGCCTCCACCGGGTCGGCCTCGCCCCAGAGGACGTGCTGGTAGAAGCGGCGCGGGAGGTCGTGCGCGACGAGCTTCACGCCCGGTCCCGTGGCGAGGACCTCGGCTCCGAGGGACGCGAGGCGAGCAGCGTTGCCCGAGTGGTCCTCGTGGTGGTGGGTCAGGACGACGCGCTCGACTTTCGCGCGGCGGGCGGCGTCGACCACCTCTTCCGCGACGGACGAGATGCCCGTATCGACGAGCGTTCCCCCGATGGCGTAGCAGTAGACCGGGAGGAGCTCCTGCCCGCGGTACGTCCGCGCCATCCGGAGGACCGTGGCGTCCTCGAACGGCGTCGATTCGAACGTGTGGCCCGCGGGGAAGGGAAACCGCCGCCAGAGCGGGTCGAGGAGGTGGTAGAGCGGCCTCACGCGCGCCGCCGGAGCGTCAGGCGCCCGAGGGCGGAACGGCGAGGGCGCGCCCGGACCGGGCCGGAAGGACGACGTCGCGCAGCTCGCCGTCGGTCACGGCCAGCTCCTCGCCGCTGGCCGCGTCGAGGAGGAACGGGGCGACGCTGCCCACGGCGAGGTCGATGCGCCGCTCCTCTTTGGAGGTGTTGAAGACGGCGACGACGGTGTCGGGGGCCAAGGAGCGCTCGAACGCGACGACCTCGCGTTCGGCCATGAGCGTCCGGAACGAGCCCCGCTGGAGCGCCGGGTGGGCGTGCCGCAGGGCCGCGAGCCGCTTCACGTGGTCGCGCAGGACGTGGTCCCAGGACGATTCGTCCCAGGGAAAAGCCCGTCGGCAGTCGGGATCGGGGCCTCCCTCGAGGCCGATCTCGTCGCCGTAGTAGATGCACGGGGCCCCGGGAACGGTGAAGAGGAAGAGGAACGCCATCTCGAGGGCGGCGAGGTCGTTGCCGGACGCGGTGAGAAAGCGGGGCGTGTCGTGGCTGCCGAGGAGGTTCAGCTGGACGTCGCGGACGGAGGGGTCGTAGAGGCCGAGAACCCTCTCGACCTCGGCGGCGAAGTCGGCGGCGTCGAGGGGCCGCACGTCGCGGTACCCACCGACGGAGCGGACCTCGTCGAGATCGAGGTCCTTCACGAAGAAGCCGAGCGCCGCCTTGGCGAGGGGGTAGTTCATCGTCGCGTCGAACTGGTCGCCCGCGAGCCAGCGCCGCGCGTCGTACCAGATCTCCCCGACGAGGTAGGCCTCCGGGCTCACGCGCTTGACGCGCCGCCTGAGCTCGCGCCAGAACTCGTCGTCGTCGATCTCGGACGGGACGTCGAGCCTCCAGCCGTCGATGCCGAACCGGATCCAGTACTCGGCGACCTCCCAGAGGTACTCGCGGACGGCGGGGGTCCGCGTGTCGAGCTTCGGCAGCGCGGGAACGTCCCACCAGGCCGCGTAGCCGAGCTCCTCGAAGGCGGGCTTGTGCTTCTTGCCGCGGCGCAGGAGCTTCGGCTCCGCGTAGGCGCCGAGGGGCTTGCCGGAGCGGAGCCTCTCGAGGTCCAGGAGGAACCAGTCGACGTAGGGCGAGTCGGCCCCGTTCTCGAGGACGTGGTGGAAGGCGAAGAAGCCCCGGCCGACGTGGTTGAAGACGCCGTCGAGGATGACGCGCATCCCGCGGAAATGGGCCGCGTCGAGGAGCTCGCGGAGGGCGGCGTCGCCGCCGAGGAGCGGGTCGACCCGGTGGTAGTCCCAAGTGTGGTACCGGTGGTTCGCGGCGGACGCGAAGACGGGGTTGAGGTAGAGGGCGGTGACGCCGAGGTCCTTCAGGTCGTCGAGCTTCTCGGCCACGCCGAGGAGATCGCCCCCCTTGAAGCCGTGAGCGGTCGGCGGGGAGTCCCACGGCTCGAGGTTCGCGGGCCTGGAGAGGCGCTCGCTCCGCGCGAAGCGGTCGGGGAAGATCTGGTAGAAAACGGCGTCGCGGACCCAGCCGGGCGTCTCGGGGCTCACCCCTCCACTATAGTCGGGCGCCAGGAAGGACGCTCATGGAGGAACCGATGCGCCCAGCCGCCGCCGCCCTCGTCGCAGGACTCGCCTTCCCGGCGCTCTCCGCCCCGCCCTCGACGAGTCCACGCCTCGCCTCCGCGCTGAGGCCCCTGGCCGAGGCCGCGCCCGGCCTCGACGAGCTCTACCTCGACCTCCACCGGACGCCGGAGCTCTCCCTCCAGGAGACGGCCACCGCCGGCAAGCGGCTTCGAGGTGGCGGAAAGGGTCGGAGGGAATGGCGTCGTCGGCGTCCTGAAGAACGGCGACGGGCCTGTCGTGATGCTCCGCACGGACCTCGACGCCCTCCCGGTCGAGGAAAAGACGGGCCTGCCGCACGCGAGCCGCGCGCTCGGGAAGGACGACCACGGGCAGCCGATCCCCGTGATGCACGCCTGCGGGCACGACCTCCACATGACCGTCTGGACCGGCGCGGCGACGCTTCTGGCCCAGGCGAGGGAGAGCTGGCGCGGCACGCTCGTCCTGGTGGGACAGCCGGCCGAGGAGAAGGGGGCCGGCGCCGAGACGATGCTGAAGGACGGCCTCTTCACCCGCTTCCCGCGCCCCTCCTTCGCCGTCGCGCTCCACGTCACGCCCGACCTTCCGGCCGGGCAGGTGGGTGTCACCCCCGGGCCGGCCTTCGCCTCCGTCGATTCCGTCGACGTGACCATCTACGGCAAGGGTGGCCACGGAGCGATGCCGCACAGGACGGTCGATCCGATTCTCATCGGGGCGAGGACCGTCGTCACGCTGCAGGCCCTCGTCTCCCGGGAGAAGAGCCCGTTCGAGCCGGCGGTCGTCAGCGTCGGATCGTTCCAGGCGGGCGCCAAGCACAACGTCATCCCGCCCGAGGCCCACCTGAAGATCACCGTCCGCGCCTATCGCGAGGAGGTCCGGCAGGCCCTCCTGGACGGGATCCGGCGCGTCGCCGCCGCCGAGGCGATGGCGGCGGCAGCCCCGCTTCCGCCGAAGGTGACCGTCGTCGAGTCGACTCCCGGCGTCGTGAACGACGTGCCCCTGACCGTGCGCCTTCGCGGCGCGTTCTCCGCGGCGCTCGGCGGTCCGAACGTCATCGACTTTCCGCCGTCGAGCGTCAGCGAGGACTTCGCCTACTACGGCCGCGAGGGCGTCCCCGCGTCGATGTTCTGGCTCGGCGTGGCCCCGCCCGACGCCCTCGCCGAGGCGAAGGCGGCCGGGAAGGCGCTCGCGCCGCTCCACTCGGCCGAGTTCTCTCCCGACTACGCCCCGTCGATCCGTGCCGGCGTGACGGCGCTCGTCTCGGCCGCGCTGGAGCTGCTGCCGGCGCGCTGAAGGTCCGCCTCGCGCGAGGCGAGCCGTGCGTGGAACGCCCGCCGGTGCTTCGCGACGAGGCGGTTCCAGTCGCACTGGATCGCCGGCACGAGACATGGGTCTTGTTCCGGCGCGAAGGCGATCGACGCGGGGCAGACGAAGCACTCGGGAAGCGCCTCGCAGGAGGCGCACGGGCCGAGGCGGGAGCGACGGGCCGGGCGTGGCCGAAGGAACGGGAGTGCCCTCGCGGCCCGCTCCCGGACCGCAAGGGCGGCGTCGAGGCCGGCGTCGGCGACGTTCAGAGCCGGGAGCGAGAGTGCGGCTTCCCGAACGAGGGGCGTCTCGGCGCAGAGCGTGGAGCTCGCCAGAAACGCGCAGGGCGCGATCGAGCCGTCGACGTCGACGAAGAGTGAGTCCCTCGACCCGAAGCCGCAGGGCGGGGGACCGTCTCTCGCCGCGCCCCCTGCGTGGAAGGGCCTGAAGGCGGAGGCGAGCCGGGCCGCGTCCGCGGGGTCCGTCGACTCCGTGAGGACGCCGAGCTGGCGGTCGAGCTCGCGGGCCGCGGCCTCGCGCCACCCTGTATCGGGTGTCGCCAGGGGGGAGAGCGCGATCCTCCCCACGTCCCGGCGGAGGAGGTGGAAGACCGAAGCCGCCAGAGTACCGACGTTTCTCGACGTGAGGGTCATTCGCACTTCGACGTGCGCACGGAAGTGGTCGGCGTGGACGCGCCGCTGCCGGCGCAGTGTGGCGTCGAGCGAGCGGAAGGTGCCCCGGCCGCGGTCGTCCTGCCCCGGGGGTGTCCCGTCGAGCGAGATCGCGACCTGGACCCCGTGGAGTGCGAGGTCGGCGGCGATCTCCGGGTCGAGGAGGAGCCCGTTCGTGAAGAGCCGGACGCGGGTCGTCATCCCGGCCGGGGCCTCAACGCGGACCCTTTCGACGATCCGCCTCACGAGCGAAGGCTCGAGGAGCGGCTCGCCGCCGTAGAGGCCGACGCTGTACTCAGCGGCCGGGGAGGCGAACAGCCGGTCGAGGGCGGTGTCGGCGACGGCCTCCGGCATCGCCAGGCGGCGAGTGCGGCCCTGGTAGCAGTAGCGGCAGGCGAGGTTGCACCGCGTCGTGAGCATCAGCGTCACGCTCCGCGATCGGGGGCCGAAGAGGCCGGCGAGGGCGAGGGCCGCCTCGACCTCGGCCGTCGACCGGACCACCGGCGCGGCGCCCTCGCCGGGCCGCCTCACGCCGAACCGACCGGCAGGCCCTGGAGAGCCAGGCTCGCCTGTCACTCCGGGGGCGGCAGGTGCTCGTCGAGGACCTTCAGGAAATGCGTGAGCTTCTCGAGGAGGTCCCGCCGGGAGGCCGGCAACGTGAACTGCCCCGGGTTGCAGTCGTCACAGACCCACGCCGTGCAAGGGTCGGGGAGGCGAACCAGAAGCCGCGTCTGGCGGACCCACTCCGTCATCACCTCGTCGCGGATCGGGATCGCCGTCGGCTCGGCCGAGGCTTCGAGCCTTTCGATCAGCTGCTCGATCAGCGCGATGAGCTTCCTGAGACACTCGATGGAAGGGGCTCTCTGAACCTGTATCTCGATGATTTCCGGCATCTGCGGCTCCTTCTCCGATCCGGTGTCCCGGGGTCACCCCCGGGGCCGGTTTCTCGGCTCGTTTGGATTCCGCTCGGCGATCCAGAGGTCGCCCTTCCGCCCCGTGACCTGGAAAGCGAGGTAACGGCCGTCCCGGCTCGCGCTCATGAAGGCGATCTCGGTCTCGCGGAGGTCGACGGGCAGCGGCACCGGCGAGGGCGGACGGCCGTCGAGCGGTACGGACTCGAGGGTCAGGCCCCGGGCGCCGTCCCAGAACCCGAGGACGAGGATGGCGCGGCCGTCGGCCTCCCACGCGAGGTGCTGCGCATTCGCGGTGAGGGGAACGGCCGTCGGACGCGCTCCGGTCACGGGAGCAACGACCTGGAGTTCGCCGCGGTCGGAGCCGCGGAGGAACGCGAGGCGGGACCCGTCGGGAGACCACTTCGGAAAGAGGTCGACTCCCTCGCCGTCGGTGAGCTGCCACGGCTCTCCGGCCGGCAGGCCATCCTTCAGCGGCAGGATCCAGATGTGCTCTCGGCCGGAGCGGTCCGAGATAAAGGCGAGCCGGGTCCCGTCGGGCGAGTGTGCCGGGTGGACGTCGACTCCGGGGCGGTCCGTCACGCGGACCGGGAAGCCGCCTGTGAGGGGCACCAGCCAGATGTCGCGATCCCGACCCGTCCCGGCCCGGAAGTACGCGACCCTCAGGCCGTCCGGGGAGACGTCCGGCGCCTGCGGGCCCGTATCGACGTCGGTCAGCCTGACCGGCGTCCCGGAAGCCGGAACTCCGTCGCGCAGCGGCTGCAGCCAGAGGTCCAGCTTCCCGAGCCGTGCCGAGACGTAGACGACGCCCGTACCGTCGGGGAGGAGGCCCGGCAACTCGTCCCTCCGAGCGCTCGATATCCGGGCCGAGGTGCCGGTCTGCCGGTCGACGACGAAGATGTCGTCGTCCGAGGAGAGCGTTGTGTAGACGAGGACCCGCCCGTCTGCCGAGAGGGAAGGGTGGCGGGCCTCCGAGCTGGCGGGGGTCTCCCGCTTCGCGGCGTCCCCGGAAGTGGCGACGCTCCAGATCGCGCGGACGTCGTCGCGCGAGCTGGAGAAGTAGACACGGCCGTCGGAGGGCGAAAAGACGGCGTCGCGGTCCGACGCGTCGTCGCGGGTCAGAGCGCGGGCCGCGCCCCCGCCGGCCTCCACGAGCCAGAGGTTTCTCCAGTCCGAGAAGCAGAGGGTCCTTCCGTCCGGCGACCACGCGGGATCGGCGTGGTCCCAGAGGCCGTGCTCGTCGCCCGAGACCTGCCTCGCCCGCGACGGCTCAGCGAGCGGTGCGACCCAAACCCTCCCCTGCCCGGACGCGCCGGCCCTGACGAAGGCGATCGAACGGCCGTCGGGGGAGATCGCCGGCATGTCGGCGTCCTCGACGACGAGCGTCGGGCTGCCTCCGAGCCTCGAGACCTTCCAGATCGATCTGCTTCGCGTCCTGTCGGAGACGAAGGCGATCCAGCGCCCCCCTGGGAACCACGCGGGGCGGCGGTCGTCTCCGGCGTCGTCCGTGAGCCGCAGCGGCTCCACGCCAGCGTCCACGTCGACGACCCAGATATCCGCCCCGCCGGAGGCATTCGAGGAGAAGGCGACGCTCCCACCGTCCGGCGAGAGGGCCGGGTCCGCCTCCCAGCCGGGGGCGCTCGTCAGGGGCCGTGGTACTCGTTCCACCGGGGGCACGCCATTCCGGAGCGATCGTCCGATGCCGACGGAAAGAAGAGTGAGCAGAAGGACAGCCGCCACCACCGTAGCCGCGCGGACCAGAGATCCCCGGCGCACCGCGACGCCCGACCTGCGGGCCGGCGAATCCCCGCCTGTTCCCGACAGGCTCCGGAGCGCCAGCGCGAGATCGTGGGCGGAGTGAAAGCGGTCCTCCGGGCTCTTCTCGAGGCAGCGGGAGACGATGGAGACGAGCGACGGGGGAGGAGATGCCGCCGGGGTCCCGGCGAGAGGTGGAGGCTCCTCGTGCAGGATGGCCGAGATCGTGTCGGCGATCGTCGGCCGGTCGAAGGGACGGCGTCCCCCGAGCATTTCGTAGAGGACGCAACCGAGCGAGAAGATGTCCGTCCGTTCATCGAGCCTGAGGCCGCGTGCCTGCTCCGGCGACATGTACGACACGGTTCCGACGAGGCGCCCTTCGGACGTACTGTGCGGAGAGGTGAGCGTCGAGGCCTCGGGCAGTATCGGCTCGACGACCTTCGCGAGACCGAAGTCGAGGACCTTTACCCGCCCATCGGAGGTGAGAAAGACGTTCTCGGGCTTCAGGTCACGATGGACGATGTGGTGGGCGTGGGCCGCCGCGAGAGCGTCGGCCATGCTGGCCGCGATCTCGGCAGCCCTGCGCCACGTCGGCCGGTCGCGCAGGAGCCGGTCCCGGAGCGTCTCCCCCTCGAGCAGCTCCGTGACGGCGTAGGCGATCTCTCCCTCGCGGCCGAAGTCGTGGATCGCGAGGACATTCGGGTGGGAGAGTGCCGCCAGTGCACGGGCCTCGCGCTCGAAGCGGGAGATCCGGTCGGGGTCTCGTGCCAGGGCCTCGGGGAGGATCTTGACCGCGACCTCCCGTCCGAGCCTCGAGTCGCGCGCCCGGTAGACCTCTCCCATCCCCCCGGCCCCGATTCGGCCGAGGACCTCGTACGGACCAAGCCTCGCGCTCCGCTCGAGCATTCTGGCGTCCGTTCGTTCCCTAGGCTTCCGGAAGCAATGTCCCTCTTCGAGTACGACACCGTCAACCGAATTCGGCGATAGGACCGGCACCGAACGGACTTCGTGCGAGGCCTGCCCTCCGTCCGGGGCCCGGTGCAAGAATCGGCACCTTGAGCGATCGCGTCGGCCTCGCAGACCTCGAAGCCGCCCTCTCCCGGCTACCGGCGAGGACGGAGGAGGACGTTCCCGCCACCCGGAAGGCCGCGGTCGCGGTGATCCTCCGGGACGGCGGGAGCGGCGTCGAGATCCTCTTCATCCGCCGTGCCGAGCATCCGCGGGACCCGTGGTCAGGCCAGATGGGGCTGCCTGGCGGCCGCGTCGACCCCGGCGACGCCTCCCCGCTCGCCGCGGCCTTGCGCGAGACACGGGAGGAGATCGACCTCGACCTCGAGGCGCTCGGCCGTCCGCTCGGGCAGCTCTCGGAGGTGCGTACGCACCTCCCGCTCGGTTCGGTACCCCACAGCGTCGTCCCGTTCGCCTTCGCGATAGACGGGAACCCCGGGCTGAAGCTGAACGAGGAGGTTCAGGAAACGCTCTGGGTGCCCCTCTCGTATCTGCGGGACCGGCGCAACCGGAGCGCCTTCACCTGGGTCAGGAAGGGGCTGCCGGTCCCGATGCCCTGTTATTCCTTCGAGGGGCGCGTCATCTGGGGCCTGACGCTGAAGATCGTCGACGAGCTGATCACGCTCCGGGCTCCCTGAGCCTTCGCCCCGCCACGATCTGGAAGCCGCTCACGGAGAGGTCGCTTCCCTTGAGGGCTCTTTCCTCTCCGGCCGGGGCGAGCGAGAGCCGCCACTGGTAGAGGCCCGAAAGGAAGGGACCGAGGAGCGCGGCGAAAGCGTCGAACTGTCCCCCGGACTCGTACCTGACGGCGCTCGCTTCGTCCTTCCAGAACGTGACCGAGAGCGCCTGGGACTTCCCGCGCAGCCCCTCGACGAGGTAGGTGGCGAGGCAGCCCGGGGTCTCGAGGAGGACGGGAGCGACGACGTCTTCGTACGTCCTTTTCAGCTCCTCGAACCGGGCGGGCTCCACCCGGTGGTCGACGATCCGGAGGTAGAGGGCCGGGGAGGTCTCCGGGCCGGGCGTGTCCCGCGCCACCTCGACCGGATACGTTTCGACCTCGGGGTCGGGGAGCGGCGGCCGCTGGCCGGAGGCGAGCCGTTCCAGGTCGGCCTTCCACTCGGTTGCGGCGGCGGCCAGGTACGGGTCGGCTCCGTCGAGGAGCTCGTCGTAGAGGCCGCTGTTCACGTAGGCGTCGGCGTGTGCGGCGCTCTCCCAGAGCGTGAGGGAGTCGAGGCCTCCGGCAGCGGCCTCGGCCACGGGACGCAGGAGCGCCGCGTAGAGGCATCCCTCCGTCTGCTCGAGCGCGGGGAGGATGCGCTCCTCGTAGTACTCGCGGAAGCGCCACAGGGCGCCTTCCCTGACCTTGGTCCGGACGACGCGGAGGAACATGCCGGCGCTCCTCAGAGGCTCCGCCGGACGATCACGAGAGTCCGGTCGTCGTGGAACGGGACCCCCCTGGCGAAGGCGTCGAGGTCGCGTTCGAGGCCTGCCGCCATTTCGCGCAGCGGAAGGCTCTGGTGGCGGACGGCGGCTGCGAGCAGCCCGGTTTCGCCGAACTCCTCCTCCTCCGGGTTCAGGGCTTCGGTGATCCCGTCGGTGTAGACGAGGAGGGTGTCGCCCGGACCCATCGTCAGGTCCCCCTCCTTGTAGCGGGCCCCGAGGATGAGGCCGAGCGGGACGCCGTTCGACTTCAGCCACTCGGCCTCGCCGGAGGCGCGCAGGAGGAGCGCGGGGTTGTGACCGGCGTTCGTCCAGCGGAGCCGGCCGGTGGACGGCTCGAGGATTCCGAGGAAGGCCGTCGCGTACTTCTCGGGAGGCGTCCTCTTGAAGAGGAGCGTTCCCACCTGCTCGCAGATCCTGTCGGGCGGGTCGTTTCCCTCGAGCGGGAGCGCCGAGAGCGCCTCGAGCGAGGCGGTCAGGAGCGATGCGGCGATCCCCTTGCCCGAAACGTCGGCGACGAAGAACGCGAGGTCCGAGCCGTCCCCGCGAACGAGGGCCTTGTAGAAGTCGCCCGAGACTCCCCGCGACGGGAGCGTCCCGCCATGGAGCTCCCAGCCGGGGACCGGCGGGAGCGCGGAGGGCAGGAGCGCCACCTGGATCTGGCGCGCCAGGCGCACCTCCTGCTCGAGCTTCTGCCGTTCCATCGCCTCGGCGACGAGCCTCACGTTCCGGATGCGCAGCGCCGCCACCGACGCGAGGGAAACGAGGAGCTCGAGGTCCTCGTCGCGGAAGCTCCGGACGCCGAGCGCCGCCCCGACGACGATCATCCCGAGCGCTCCCTGCGCGTCGAGAAGGGGCGCGGCGATGAAGCTGCGCAGCCCCGACATCATCAGGCTCTTGCTCTCCGAGAAGCGCTCGTCCACGGCCGAGTCGACGACGTGCGCCACCATCCCCTTGTCGATGACCTCGTGGAGGAGGCTCTTGGAGTGCATCGGCCTCGACTCGCGCCCCGGTGTCGACCGCCGGGCGGCGCAGATGTCGTTCCCCGCGGTGTCGCGCAGGTAGATCGCCCCCTCCTGCGGTTTCAGGTGGACGAAGGCGCGATCGAGGACCAGCTCCAGCAGCTCCTCGAGCGAGATCGAGCTCGCGAGCGCCTGGTTGACCTGGTTGAGCATGTGGAGCCGGCTCTCCGCCTTCCTGCCCGGCGCACCGACGCCGGAGACGTCCGTCGAGCCCGAGACGGACTGGAGAAGGTCCCTGGCCGAGCGGTAGATGACCGAATCGCCCGAGGGCGAGCCCTCCTCGCCGTGGATTTCCAGCGTGAGGACGCTCCCGCCGAGCGAGACGGTGTCCCCGTCGCGCAGGCGCCGGACGCCCTCTACGGGAGCTTCGTTGAGCCGGGTCCCGTTGTGCGATCCGAGGTCTTCCACGGTCCAGCCCTGGTCGTCCCTGCGGATCCTGGCGTGCTCGCGCGACATCGCGCGGTCGGCGAGCGCGAGTCCGGCGCGAGACGAGCGGCCCACGACGATCTCGTCCCCTTCCACGTCGTGCTCGAAGCGGCGCCCGTCAGCGGACACCACACGCAACCGGAGCGTCATCCGTTCCTCCCGTTCGTTCCCAGACTGGCGGGAGTCTAGCGGACCTCGCCGTAGCGCATGGCGGCCAGAAGGGCGCCCATCGCCGTCGCTGCGCCGCAGCGGAGGCGGACGTCGACCGCGTCCGAGACCTCCGTCTCTCCCGGGTTCACCTCGACAGTGCCTGCGCCCCGGGAGCGCGCCACGAGGACGGGGGCGGCGATATAGGGAAAGACGCTCGTCGTCCCGATGGAGAAGACGGCGTCGAAGCCGGCCCGGAGCTCCTCCTCGAGGCGGGCCACCGCCGCGCGCGGCAGCATCTCCCCGAACAGGACGACCGCCGGACGCACGAGGGCCGAGCAACGTGGGCAGCGGGGTGGGATCTCGAGCCCCTCGTAGTCCTTCACGCGCTCAGCCCATGCGCAGCGCGTACAGGCGAGCTCGTGGACGTCGCCGTGGATCTCGATGACGTCCTTCGAGCCTGCGGCACGGTGGAGCCCGTCGACGTTCTGCGTCAGGACGACGACGCGAGGCCGCTCCCGCTCGAGCGCCGCGATCGCCTCGTGCGCGCGATTCGGCCGCGCGCCGCGGCAGGCCCGCTCGATGGCCCCGAGGTACTTCCAGGTCCGTTCGGGATGCCGGGCGAGCATCTCGCCGGAGAGGAGAACCTCGATCGGGAGGCCCTCCTCGGGGACATCCGCCTCGTAGAGCCCGCCGACGCCCCGGTAGGTCGGGAGCCCCGAGTCGGCGGAGATTCCGGCGCCGGTCACGAACAGGATCGACCGGGCCCCGGCCAGGATCCGCGCGGCCGCCGCGACGGCCGCGGGATCAGGGGCCTGCGGCGTCTCGTGGGAGGTGCTGGCCACGCCTCGAGTGTACGGGGAGGGGGCGGCCTTCGGACCGGGAGGATAATCGAGCCACGATCCTGCCCCTTGCTCACGGAGTCGTCCCGGAGGTAACTGGTAACCATGGCAAACACAGGGCAGCGCCGGCACAGGCGCTACGAGGTCCACGACGTCCACGGGGCGCTGCTCTTCCGGACGCAGGTGAAGGTGCGGAACCTGAGCGTCTCCGGCCTTGCGCTCGAGACGCCCGAGCGGCTGCAGCTCGGCCGGACCTACGCCATCCGTCTCGCGGGAGACCACGACGCGGTGGACGTCTCCGGGACGATTCGCTGGTGCCGCCTCGCGAGCGCCCGGGCGACGGGCGGCGGCGAGCCGCAGGCGGTCTACGAGGCGGGCCTCGCCTTCGAGGGGGTCTTCTCGGACATGGCGAAGGGTCTGCTCGGGTTCCTCGAGCACCACGTCGTCCTCTCGCCGCACCAGCGGCTCACGGGGCGCTTTCGCGCGCAGGCTCTGCGCCCGGCCGAGCTCGAGGCGCGTTACGCATTCGAGGTGCTCAAGCTGAGCCTCTCGGGGATGCTCGTTCGGACGACCCTGGAGGCATCGCTCGGCGACACCTTCGCGGTGGAGCTCTCCCTCCGCGACGGCGTCGTCCCCCTGCACGGCCGGGTCGCCTTTTTCCAGAGAGACGACGCCGTGAAGGGCGAGGTGGCGACCCAGCTCGGGCTGGAGTTCGTCGACGTGTCCGAGAGCGCCCAGAGCGTCCTCGCGAGGTTCATCGCGAGCGAGCTGGAGGCGGGCCCTGGGGACGCGGGCCGCGCGGGCGGCGACACGCCTTCCGCCTAGAATCGGCCCCCACGGCCGGGGCGCGAACGGAATCGACGCGCTTCGGGAGTGCGGGGAGGCTCGATGCGGATCGCGACCTGGAACGTGAACTCGGTCAAGGCCAGGAAAGAGCGGCTCCTGGGGTTCCTGGAGCGGCACCGGCCCGACGTCGTCTGCCTCCAGGAGCTGAAGACCGAGGAGAAGGGCTACCCTTTCGAGGAGCTGCGTGCGGCCGGGTACGAGAGCGCCGTCCTCGGGCAGAAGACCTACAACGGCGTCGCCATCCTTTCTCGCGAGGCTCCGAAGGACGTCGAGACCGGGTTCGGGGACGGCGGCGACGAGAGCCAGGCGCGCCTCGTGGCGGCGACCGTCGGCGGGCTGCGTGTCGCCTCGGCCTACATTCCGAACGGCAAGGAGGTCGGCTCGGAGAAGTGGCCCTACAAGCTGGAGTGGCTTGCCCGCCTCGCGGCGTGGACGGGCCGGCAGGCGGGGGGGCCGCCGATCGTCCTCTGCGGGGACTTCAACATCGCCCCGGAGGAGCGAGACGTCGCCAACCCCGCGGCGTGGGCCGATTCCGTCCTCTGCCACCCGACCGTGCGCTCGGCGTGGGGAGCGCTCCTCGCGGCCGGCCTCGTCGACTCCTTCCGCCTCCACCACCAGGAGGGCGGCCTCTTCTCCTGGTGGGACTACCGGATGCTCGGCTTCCCGAAGAACGACGGGCTGCGGATCGACCACGTTCTGCTCGCCGCGACGCTCGCGCCCCGGTGCACGGGCGCCTTCATCGACCGGGACGAGCGGAAGGGCAAGCTCCCGTCCGACCACGCTCCCGTCTTCGCCGAGCTGGCGTAACGCAGCCCGGGAGGACTTCGGCGAGACCGCAGGGAGTCAGGGTCGCGACTTCTTCGCGGGCGCGGCGGGCTTCGGCGGGTTCTTCAGGAGCTTTCGGATCTCCGGCTTGACCGGCTGTCCCGGTCTGCCCTTCAGGAGCGTGGCACGGTCGGCCCTCACGTCTGCCCCGGCGAGCAGGAGGAGCCGGACGACCTCGACGTGCCCGTTCCAGACCGGGAGCCAGATGGGGGCCGCCCCGCCCGTCCCGCGGACGTTCGGGTCGGCCCCCCTGGCGAGGAGGAGGGCGACGGTCGGTGCGTGGCCGCTTTCCGCGGCGAGGAAGAGCGGAGGTGCGAGCGGCGGTGCGGCGAGAGACGGGCTCGCCCCGGACTCGAGCAGGAGACGCGCGGCGTCCCACGACTCGGCGGCACAAGCCCGCTGCAGTGGCGTGCCGCCCGGGCCCTTCGCCGGATCGGCGGCCTGATCCGGGTCGGCCCCGGCGGCGAGGAGGGTGGCCAGGGCGGCGAGGCTCGATGACTCGGCCGCCGCGGTGAGCGGCGGCTCGCCTCCGGGGGCGTCGCCCGGCTTCGCTCCCCGCTGAAGGAGCCGGGCGACGACTGCGGACCGGTCGTTCCGCGAGGCTTCGAGCAACGCGCTGTTGCCCCACTGGTCGCGCGTGGCCGCGGGCATTCCCGCCTCGAGAAAGAGCTCGACGAGCGCGTGGTCTCCTTCGGCTGCGGCGGCGAGGAAGGCGTGCGTTTCGAAGGGAACGCCCTGTTCCGTGAGGGCCTGCCGGGCCTCCTCGGCGGGCGCCTGGGCGCGCGCAGGGGGAGGCGCGGCGGCCGCGAGCACGGTCCCGCAGACCGCGCCGGCCAGGACGGCGAGCGCGGCTACGAGCCGACGGACGGACGGGCGACCGGAGGAACAGGCCATGGAGCTCCCGCGCCCGGCCATTCTCGCCCGAAGGAGGCCGGCCGGGAGCCGGACCGTTCCCGCGGGGATCAACCCTTCGGGATCCTTCCGGAGTTCGCCGTGAGCCAGGCGTCGAACGTCTGGATCGCGGGATTGAGCGACCGGCTCAGCTCGAGGTCGCGAAGCGTGCAGAAATCGTCGCTGAAGTCCCGGTTGAACTGGAACATGTTCGCGAGGTCGTCCGCGCCAGGGAAGCCGAAGGTCCGGTAGACCTCGGGCGGGACGTACGCATAGGCGACCTCCTCGCCGAGGGCGCGGGAGAGGGCGGCTGCCATCTCATCTCCCGTCAAGTGCTCTCCAGCGACACCGATCGTCTTGCCCGCCAGCTCCCCGCCGCGCTGAAAGACGCCATAGGCGCACTTGCCGATGTCCTCGGCAGCGATGCCGGGAAGCCTGCGGTCCGCCATCGGCAGAACGAACGCGAGCTTTCCGTCGGCGCCGCGCTTCGGTTCCATTCCGAAGTGGATGAGGTTGTCCCAGTAGAACGACGTGTGGAAGTACGTCGTCGGGACGCCCGCGGCGGCGAAGAGGGCGTTCGCTTCACCCTTGGCGTCGAAGTGCGGGACCTTGTAGCGGCCCATCAGCGTCGGCATGCGGTCGTCGTCGAGGGAGACGAAGCGGCGGGTGTCCTCGAGCGTCGACCAGAGGACGTGCGCGACGCCCGCCTTTCCAGCCGCCCGGGCGAGCGCGCCGGCCTGCGCCAGCTCCTTCTCGGGGGAGAAGTGCTCCCAGAAGTTCGTGACGCAGAAGGCGCCGTGGGCCCCGTCGAACACCGCGGCCAGGCTTTCGGCGTCGTCGAGGTCGGCGCCGACGACCTCCGCTCCGAGCCCGGCGAGGGCCTGGGCCTTGTCGGAGCGGGTGTTCCGGGTGATGGCGCGCGCGGCGAAGCCCCCGGATGGGTCGGCGAGGATGGCTCTCACGAGCCCTCCGCCCTGGGCTCCGGTCGCTCCGACGACGGCGATGACTTTCTTCTCGGGCATGGCTTCGCTCCTTTCGCCCGGGCTCGGGCTCCCGACAGTTCCGATCGTGATGTACGGGGCGGATGGTAATCCCCGTTCCCTCGCAGACGCGAGAACGCGTTTACGCGCACGGACGGGGAGTTCGCGCCTAGAATCCCGGCACTTTCCAGTTCCGGAGGTGTTCCATGGCTCGCAGCCCCCTGTTTCGCCAGCTTCGCCGTGCTCTCCGCCTCGCCGCGCTCCCGCCGGGAGAGGACCCGGCTCTCCCCGCGGCGAGGCCGGGCCCGTCAGGGACTCTCCGCCCGTCGCGGCGCGAAGCGCTCCGGATGGGGGGTGTCGCCCTCGCGGGCGTCGCTGCGGCACGCTGCGCCTCGGTCGTCCCGGTCGCCAGCGGGCCGGCCGAGGTCCTCGTCGTCGGGGGCGGCGTCGCCGGGCTGACGGCGGCGTGGCGCCTGAAGCAGGCGGGTGTCGCCGTCCGGGTCGTCGAGGCGCAGGAACGGACCGGCGGCAGGATGCTGAGCCTGAGGGGACACTTCCCCGAGGGTCTCGTGGCCGAGCTCGGCGCAGAGCTGATCGACACCGACCACGCGAGCCTCCGCGCGCTCGCCGGCGAGCTGGGCCTCGAGCTGGACGACCTCCTCGTCGAGCCGCCGGGTGTTTCGGAGACGCTCTTCTTCGCCGGGGCGCGCCGGAGCGAGGCGGAGATGGTCGCGGCGATGCGTCCCGTCGTCGAGGCTGCCCGCCGGGACCTCGCCCTCCTCGGCGAGGAGCCCGACGCGAGCTACCGGGGCCCGGAGGCCGCCCGGCCCCTCGACGCCCTCTCGATCACGGCGTGGCTCGAGAAGGCCGGAATCTCGGGCTGGGCGAAGACGCTCGTCGAGGTCGCCTTCGAGTCGGAGTGCGGGCTGCCGCCGGGCGACCAGAGCTGCCTGAACTTCCTCCTCTTCGCGAGCTTCGAGCCGGACCACCCGAAGCTCTACGGGGACAGCGACGAGCGCTTCCACATCCGCGGCGGGAACGACCAGGTCCCGTCGAAGCTCACCGAGAAGCTCGGCGACGCGGTCCTGCGGGGGACCCGGCTCGAGGCGCTCCGGACGGGAAGCGACGGGCGCTACGTGGCGGCGGTGAGGCGGGAGGGGACGAGCCGCGAGGAGCGCGCCTCCCACGTCGTCCTCGCGCTGCCGTTCACGCTTCTGCGCGACGTCCGCCTCGACGTCCCGCTCTCGCCCGCCAAGAAGCGGGCCATCGCAGAGCTCGGCTACGGGACGAACGCGAAGCTGATGACCGGCTGGGCGCGCCGGGAGTGGCGGCTCGCTCACGGTTCGACGGGGACCGTCATGTCGGACGCGGGGTTCCAGATCGCGTGGGAGACGAGCCGGGCGCAGAAGGGGACGTCGGGCGTCCTGACGAACTTCACGGGCGGCGCGGAAGGCCTCTCCGCCGGGCGCGGGACAGCGCCGGAGCGGGCCACGGAGCTCGCCGGGCGGCTCGACGGGATTTTCCCCGGGATCTCTGCCCACCACCGCCCCGCCGAGGCCGTCCGGTTCCACTGGCCCACGCACCACTGGACGCTGGGGAGCTATGCCTGCTACCGCACGGGGCAGATCACGGCCTTCGGCGGAGCGGAGGGCGAGAGGGAAGGGGGAGTCTTCTTCGCCGGCGAGCACACCTCTCGGGACTTCCAGGGTTTCATGGAAGGGGCCTGCGAGTCGGGCGAACGGGCGGCGAAAGAGGTCCTCGCCGCGATGGGCGTTCGAGTGGCGGTGACGAGATGACGGGAGAAACGGGGGAGTCGATGAGGGAAGAGCCTGCCCGCGGTCCTGTGGCGCGCCTCGCGCGCGTCGTCCCCGTTCTCGTGGCGGTTGCGCTCCTGGCGTTCGCGCCTTCGGCGCCCGGGGCCGGGACGGCCCTCGGCACCCTGACGGTGAAGGGGAAGACGACGACGCTGAAGCGCGTCGTCATCACCCGGGAGACCGACCCCGACGATCCGGACCGGTTCTGGCTCGTCGTTCTCGCGACGGATCGCCCGGTCGAGCCCGCGGACCGCCTTCCCGTCCGGCTCCGCGCGCTCGCCGCCGAAGGAAAGGTGAAGGGCGTGCGGGTCCTCTGGGCCGAGGGCTACGACCGGGTCGAAGCGGTCCCCTACCACGTCGACCTGGAGGTGAGCGGGATGCGCGGCCCGGAGCGCCCGACGCTCGACCTGAAGGCCTACGACGAGAAGCACCTGGAGGCCGAGGTCCGGTCGAAGATGATGGGCCAGAACTGGCACTTCCAGCTCCGGCTCGAGGGCCCGGTCGCGACGGGGGCCGTCTTCGAGGCGGAGCCCGAGGCGACCGTCGCGTCGCTGGACGCGGGTCAGGGCGCGAGCCCCGAAAAGGCGAAGAAGCTCGAGCTGGGCAGGCTCGGCTACGAGTACACGGAGGAGATGTTCTTCCACGCGGTGAAGGACGCGAACGTTCCGGCGGTGAAGCTGTTTCTCGAGCTCGGGCAGTCGGCGAACGCCGTCGAGGCCGCGACCGGTCCCGTCCTCGTCACGGCGGCGACGTTCTGCGCCCACGAGCCGAAGGAGAATCGCGGCGAGGTCGTGAAGCTCCTGCTGGCCGCCGGGGCGAATCCGAAGGCCGCGGATTCCAACAATGCATCGGCGCTCCTCTGGGCGTCGGAATCGTGCACCGTCGACGTCGTCGAAGCGCTCATCCGGGCCGGAGCGGACGTCAACGCCCGCGCGAAGGGAAGCGCGACGCCGCTGATGATGGCCGAGGTCTTCAACCGGGAGGACGTGGTCAGGGTGCTCAAGGCGGCGGGAGCGAAGAAGTAGAGCAGAGGCCGGTCGCACGCCCGCGCCGACGCTATCCCCGCTCTCCGAAGTCCACGTCGTCCGTCAGCTCGTTGGGGTTGGCGTCCTCTCTCGGGAAGTGGAACGCGAGGACCTTCCCTGCCTCGGCAACGCCGTGGACGAGACCGCCCGTGAAGTCGCCCTTCCCGAACCGGTCGGAGACCGCGGCCGTGACGTCGTCCCAGAAGCCCTGTCCCACTTTCCGGTGGATTCCCTCGTCGCCGAGGACGACGAACTTCCGGCGGGAAGGGACGAGGAAGAAGAGGACGCCGTTGCGGCGTGCGGTGGCCGTCATGCCGAGGCGCTCGAAGGCCCTCTCGGCGGTCTTGCGGACGTCGCCCCAGAAGAAAGTGGAGACGGAGACCCGGATCTCTCCGGACGTATTGCGTTCGGCCTCCGCGATGGCGGCCTTCACCGCCTCCTCGTCGATCAGCTGCCGGAGTCGGCGTCTCAGCATCGGAACCTCACCATCCTCCGGTCGCGCCGCCGCCGCCGGATCGTCCGCCGCTGCCCGAGAATCCGCCTCCTCCGCCTCCGCCACCTCCACCGCGTCCGCCGGAGAGGATGCTGACGAGAAGGTAGAACGCGAGGCCGGGGTTCGTCACGAGCAGGATGAGGAACCCCACGACGAGGAGCCCCCCAAAGACGAGCTGGACCGGGGTCAGGCGGCGCTCCGTCCGCGCGGGACTGACGGGGGAGAGGGCCGGATCGCCGCCGGCGGCGAGGTCCGGGCGGATCGCGGCGAGAAGCGCGCCGATTCCGGCGTCGAGCGCTCCATCCGGGTCGCCGGCCTGGATGCGTGGAGCGATCGCCTCTCGGATCACCCGGGAAGCGATGGCGTCGGGGACCCTGTCCTCCAGGCCGTAGCCCACCTCGATCCGGATCTTCCTGTCCTGCGCGAAGACGAAGACGACGAGACCGTTGTCGAGGCCCTTCCGCCCGACCCTCCAGGATGCGAAGGTCCGGACGGCCCAGTCCTCGATCGGCGTCTGGCCCGTCGTGTCGCCGATCCAGACGAGCACCTGGTCGCCGGTCGTCCGCTCGAACGCCTCGAGCCGCGCGTCCAGCCGGGAGAGCCCCTGGGCGGAGAGGAGACCCGCACTGTCCGTCGCCCAGCGCGCCGGTGGAGTCGGAAGCGGCGCTTCGGCCGCGAGAGCGGCCACGGACGCTGCCAGCAGCACGAGCCAGGCCAGGTTCCGTTTCATCGTGTCACGCGGGCCGTGTCGGGGCGCAACCCGCCGTCCCGCGCTCCCGGACTAGAACTTCACCGCCGGCGCGGTCTCCGCGCCTGCCTGCGCCTTGAAGTAGACCTTCTCGTTGAACCGGCTCCCGAAGAATCCCGCGACCATCACCGTCGGGAAGCTCATGCGCTTCGTGTTGAAGGCCTGCGCCGTCTCGTTGAATCGCATCCGCTCCACGGCGATCCGGTTCTCCGTTCCCTCGAGCTGGGCCTGAAGGTCGCGGAAATTCTGCGTGGCCTTGAGGTCCGGGTACTTCTCGACGACGACCATGAGGCGAGACAGCGCGGACGACAGGCCGTCCTGCGCCTGCTGGAACTTCGCGAAGGCCTGGGGGTCGTTCGCGATGCCGGCGGCGTCGATCTGGCCAACCTTCGAGCGGGCCTCGGTGACCGCGGTGAAGGTGTCCTTTTCGAACGCGGCGGCCCCCTTGACGGTCTCCACCAGGTTCGGGACGAGGTCGGCGCGACGCTGGTAGACGTTCTCGACCTGGGCCCACTGGGCCTGAACCGCCTGGTCGAGCGTCACGAGGCCGTTGTAAGACGAGATCCCGAAGGCCGCGACGGCGAGCGCCGCCACGAGGCCGAGGCCCAGGCAGCCCAGTCCGATCTTCTTGCCCATCAGCTTTCTCCTCCAAGTCGGTTCCGCCAGCCGCACCGGCACGGCCGGCGGGCAGGAATCCGAAAAAGTATATCCGGCACGTACCCTCCCGATCCCGAGGCGAAGCACGTCCAGCCGCCGCTACGCAAGTCGCGTTCCTGCCCGTCGAATGGCACAGGCATTGCGGTAAGCCGGCTCGGAGGTCTCACATGGAAACTGTCTTCAGTCCCGCCGTCACCGATTCCGTCAAGAGTGCCGCGAGGGACGCCCAGAAGCTGGGTCAGGACGTAAAGGGCGAGTTCAAGGACGCGGTCTCGCGAGGACGCGACATCGCGGGCCACTTCGCCACCGATGCCCGGACCGCGGCGGACGAGCTTTCCGAGCGCGCGAAGGAGAGCCTCCAGGAGGGCCGCAACCGTGCATCGAAGGCCGTCGGACGCGTGAGCGACTACGCCGACGACAACACGGCCCTGGTGACGGTCGCGGCGTTTGGCGCCGGGATGCTCCTCGGGTACCTGGTAACCCGCCGGAGCTGACGGCGGGCCCCCGATCCGGGTATTCCCTTCAAAGGAATCGGAATCGCTTTCAAGGCTCATCGCCGGGTCGGCCCGGGTGAGCCTGAGAGGGCGTCGAGCGTGGCCTTCCACTTCTCGGCCCGGGTGCCGTGTCCCCGGCCCGGATCGGCCTTGTCCCACGACTCGTAGAACGTCACGAGAGCCTCGACGCACTTCCGGTGCCGTTCGGCGACCGCTGGCATCGCCGAAAAGACACGCTCCGCCTCGAGGAACTCCGGCTCGGCCTGACGGAAGCGCCCGAGGCTGGCGAGGGAGCGGCCCAGCCCCAGCCGGGCGTTGGCGGCAGGCCAGAAGTCCTTGCCCTTCGTCCGTTCGTACATCTCGGCGGCTTCGCGATAGAGCGGCTCGGCCTGAGCGGCGTCACCGCGGTCGAGGAGCAGGCGGGCCAGGTTCCCGAGATCGGTCGCGGTGCTCGTGTGACCGCCGGGGTAGAGGCGCCTTCGCATCGCCAGCGACTCGCGGAAGAGCGGTTCGGGCGCCACCAGGTCGCCGCGCTCCTGGATGAGGAGCGCGAGGTTGTTGAGTCCGGTCGCCACGTACGGGTGGTCGCCAGGGAAGAGCCGCCGCCGCATCTCGAGCGTCTCGCGCGCCAGCGGCTCGGATCCCGCGAGGTCGCCGCGGTTCTTGAGGATGACAGACAGGTTGTTGAGGGCGCCTGCCAGCCGCGGGTGGTCGCCCGGGTAGAGGCGCCGGCTCATCGCGAGCACTTCGCGGAAGAGCTTCTCGGCCCCTTCCAGGTCGCCGGTGCCCCTGTTGCCACCGATCATCAGATGCGCCAGGTTGTTGAGGCTCTCGGCGACGTCCTGGTGGTCGCCGGGGTAGAGGCGCCTTCGCATCTCCAGCGCCTGTCGAGCCAGTGGTTCGGCGGCCGCCGGGTCACCTTTCTCATCGAGCAGCTGCGCGAGGTTGTTGAGGTCGGTCGCGACCCGCGGGTCGTCTCCCGGGAAGAGCCGCTGGTTCATCGCCAGCGCCTCGCGATAGAGCGACTCGGCCTTCTCCAGCTCGTCCTGGTCGTTCAGCAGCTGCCCCAGGCTGCCGAGCGCGTCGGCGGTCTCCTCGTGGTCGCCGTCGTGCAGCGACCGCGCCAGCGGCACGGCCGGCGCGAGCATCTTCGACGCCTCGTCGTAGAGGGCCAGCTCGCGGAAGACGGTGCCGATCGTCGCCCTGAGGCGCAGCTCGGCTTCCGGGGATTGAGCAAGGTCTCCCTTCTCGATCCGGGCCGCGGCGGCGGCCATCATCTCCTGGAGCATCGTCGTGTCGCGCCCCCTGGCGACACCCGGCTCCACGCCCTGCAGCATGTCCGCCATGAACTCCGCGATCCGCTCGGCCTTGGCGAGCTGCGCGCGCGCCACCCGCGCCTGCCACGAGATCCCGACGACGGCCACCACAAGCGCCGCCGCCACGAGGCTCGCCGCCGCCACCGAGACCCTGTGGCGCCGTACGAACTTCCGGAACCGGTACAGCGTGCTCGGCGGGGCCGCGGTCACGGGCTCGCCGGCGAGGTAGCGCTGGATGTCCATCGCGAGGCCATTGGCCGTCTCGTAGCGACGGTGCCGCTCCTTGTCGAGAGCCTTCATCACGATCCAGTCGAGCTCGCCGCGGAGGATCGAGCTCAGCCTCCGCGGCTCGGTGTGGCGGCGGGCGGCGACGGTGGCGAGCGTGGCGGCAGACTCGCTCAGCCGGCTGCTGGGGCTCGGCGGATCGACCTCGCGGATGATCCGCGCCATCTCCGCGAACGCCGCGGAGCGCAGGCGGCCGGGATCGAAAGGCGTGCTGCCGGTCAGGAGCTCGTAGAGCAGGACCCCCAGCGCGTAGACGTCCGTCCGCGTGTCGATGTCCAGCGAGCCTTCGGCCTGCTCGGGGCTCATGTACTCCGGAGTTCCGATCATCTGCCGGTGCCCGGTGAAGAGCGTCCTCTCGGTCAGGTTGCCCTCGGTGGCCTTGGCAATTCCGAAGTCGATGACCTTGGCTCGAGACACTCCGTCCTGGACGGAGACCAGGACGTTCGACGGCTTGAGGTCGCGGTGGATGATCCCCTTGGTGTGGGCGTGCTGAACCGCGGCGCAGACCTGTACGAAGAGCTCCAGGCGCGCGGGGATCGAGAGCTTGTACCTGTCGCAGTGACCGGTCACCGGCTCGCCGTCCACCAGCTCCATCACGAAGTACGGCTGACCGGTCTCCGTCTCGCCCGCGTCCAGGACCTTCGCGATGCCGGGGTGATCCATCATCGCGAGGGCCTGTCGCTCCTGCTCGAAGCGGGCGATGACCTGTCGCGTGTCCATCCCCTTCTTGATGACCTTCAGCGCCACCCGTCGCTTCACCGGCTCGGTCTGTTCCGCCAGGAACACGGAACCGAAGCCGCCCTCCCCGATGAGCTGCAGCAGCTTGTAAGGCCCGACCTGCCGGCCCGTGCCTTCGGGCAGCAGCGTGTCGATCGTCGCGGCGGCGGAGAGCGGGGTCGCCGCTGCGCCGTCGTGTGCGTTCTGGGGCCCGTCTGTCGTGCCTTCGGGATGCGGGGTGTCGTCCGTGGTCATCGTGTCTTCCTTCAGCGGGAGAGCCCGCCTGGCGCGACCTTCCTCGAGCCGTTCGGCCGAGACCTGGGCCGGATCCGGACCTGGTTCTCTCCAGGGAGTGCTGGATCGAGAATGGCGGGGATAGTAGCGTTCCTCTCGTTCCGTGGGAGGTCTCATGCGCGCACGAAAGAGAGCCTTCGCCGCCCGTTCCGGGGCCTTTCTCGCGCTGCTCGCGGCCGGGTCGGTCGTCGCGCCCTGCTCCGACGCAGAGGACCGGATCACCCTGGCCGTCGCCGCGCCTGTCCTGAAGTGGCAGCGGGGCGGCTGCTTCAGCTCGTGGTGCCAGACCGGCTGGTACGCGTCGCCCGCAGTGGCAGATCTCGACGGAGACGGCCAGCCGGAGGTGATCTGGGGTTCGTACGACGTCGTGGCCCTCGACGGCGCCACGGGCGCATTGAAGTGGCGGGCGCCGAACGGCGCACGGGTATGGCCCGGGGTTGCCGTGGCCGACCTCACCGGCGACGGCACCCTCGAGGTGATAGCGGGGCGAGGCTCGGACCAGGTCACCGTCTACGACCGGAACGGGAACACCCTCTGGACCCGGAATCCCTTCGGCAGCGGCGAGGTCCGGACGCTCGCGGTCGAGGACCTCGACACCGACGGGATCCTCGAGATCGTCGTCGGGCGTGCCGGCAGCGGCGCGACGAGGCAGCTGAGCGTCTACGACGCGTCGGGCAATGTTCGCGCCGGGTGGCCCGCCCGGCGGGACGGGGAGCCTGGCTACGGCTGGGGGATGTACAACGAGAACGTCGCGGTAGCCGACCTCGACGGCGACGGCGACAAGGAGCTGATCGGCCCGACCGACACCCACTACGTCACGGCTCTCGACCGGGGGGGCAACCAGCTCCCCGCCAGCGCCCTCTATGGCACGGGCAAGGTCTGGAGCCAGGTGGGCGTCCACGTGGACCACGCGGTCGACCTGCGGGGGTACGCGAACTGCGGCACGGAGCATCGCCCCAACTGGGCGGACTCGGCACCCGTCGTCGGCGACCTCGACGGCGATGGTGTCCGCGAGATCGTGATCGTCGGCAACGTCTACAACTGCGGCACGAACCCGTACACGAGCCTCTACCAGATGCCCTTCGTCTTCCGGCTCGACCGGACACGGGCGTCTGGCGCCGGCTGGGACTGGACGGTGCTGCCCACGCCGGCCGCGGGGAGCGGGCCGCTGTCCGAGGACTACTCGGTGATCGAAACGGTTCCGCCGAACCCCGTCCTGGCGGACCTCGACGGCGACGGGAAGAAGGAGATCCTCTTCCCCTCGTACGACGGGAGGCTCCACGCCTGCTGGCTGGACCGGACCGAGCACGGCAGCTGGCCGTACGACGTACCCGGGACGGGAATCCGCTTCGCGAGCGAGCCGGTCGTGGCGGACCTCGACGGCGACGGCCACGCGGAAGTGCTCTTCACCTCCTGGCCGCAGAAGTCGGTGGGGGGTACGGGCCGGCTTCACGTTCTCGACTACCTGGGCAATTCGCTGCACGGCATCGACCTCCCCGCGCCCTTCGGCGGCGCGCCCTGGAACGGAGGCCTCGGTGCGCCGACGCTCGCGGACGTCGACGGAGACGGAGAGCTCGAAGCCGTCCTCGGAACGGTGTCGTCAGGCGTTGTCGTCTTCGACCTCCCGGGTACCGGGAACTCCCGGGTTCTCTGGGGAACAGGGCGGGGCACGGCGCGCCGGACGGGTGTCGCGCCGGGTCCGGCGGGCCCTCCGCCGCCCTCGCGGTTCCACACGCTGACCCCGTGCCGGCTGCTCGACACGCGCCTGACGGCCGGGCCGCTCGGCGGTCCTTCGCTCGCGGCCGCCGCGCGCCGCCTGCTGCCGCTCAATGGCCTCTGCGGCATCCCTCCGGGAGCCAGGGCCCTCTCGGCGAATCTGACCGTGGTGGCTGGAGGAGCCGCCGGCTCGCTCGTCCTCTGGGCCGGCGACGGTGACCTGCCCGGGACGTCCAATCTCAGCTTCGGGGCGGGGCGTACCCGCGCCAACAATGCCGTCGTCGAGCTCGCCCGCGACGGGACCCGAACCCTCTGGGTGAAGAGTTCGGCGCCCGCGCCGGTCGACGTCATCCTAGACGTCAACGGGTACTTCGATTAGGGACGTGAGCAGGCTCGCCCGGGACCGGCGCCGTCTTCCCGTTCCTCCGAAGAAGCGCCAGGGAGACCGGCTACTCCCGGGGGAGCCTGCGTCGTCTGCCGGCGGAACCCATCCACGGGAGCGGCTCGGCGACGGACTGGACCTGGGGCTGCGTGGCCCTCGACGACGACGACATCCGCGAGCTCTTTCCGGGGATTCCCGTCGGGACGCCCGTCGTGATCGAGCCCTGAGACGTTCCCTCACCGTCGACGTCCTGTCGTCGAAGCCGCTCGGAATGGCGAGGGCATACCCCTAGAATCAGGGGGTGACGCGGAGAAAGGCCGGGAACGCGGACGCTCTCCCGTCCCTCGACGCTGCCGCGAACGCCTTCCGGGACCTGCTCCACGGGGTCCTGCTCCAGGCGAGCCAGGGCACTCCGCGGGCCGTCTTCCTCCGAGACCTCCTCCGGACGCTGCTCGACTTCTCGCACTCGGACAGAGCCTCGCTCCGATTCCTGGAAGGCGAGCGAGCCATCGTCTGCCGCCTGGAGAGGGGCGGGCTCCCGGAGCCTCGCTTCGACCTTCGCGTAGAGGAGGCCGGAGGGCGGAACGCGCGCCCCTCCCGTCCCTCCCGTCCGTCCGAGGAGAAGCGCCCCTCGATGCTTCGGCTCGCCCTGTCGCTCGGCGAGGAAGCCGCCGGCGAGCTTCGGCTCTCGCGTGCCGGGGGCGAGCCGTTCTCGGCGGCGGAGGTCGCGCTGATTCGCGGGATCCCGGAGACCCTGAGCCTCGCGCTCGCGCACCAGCGCGCTCAATGGGCCCTTCGCGAGCGGGTGAAGGAGCTGACCTGCCTCTATGGGATCGCGCGGATCGTGGAGCAGCCCGGGCTGGCGATCGCCGACGTCCTCCAGAGGATCGTCGGGCTCCTCCCGTCGGCGTGGCAGTACCCCGACGTCACGGCCGCCGCGATCTCGTTCGACGGCTTCCGCCAGGCCAATCAGGGCTTCCGGCCGGACGCGCAGCGACAGTCCGCCTCGATCGTCGTCCGCGGGGAGTCCCGGGGAATCGTCGAGGTCGTCTACCTCGATGAGAGGCCCGACGTCCACGAAGGGCCCTTCCTGGCCGAGGAGCGGAGCCTCATCGACGAGGTCGCGCGCCAGGTTGGGCTCTGGGTCGAGCGGAGGGAGGGAGACGAGGAGAAGGCGAGGCTCCAGCGGCAGCTGCGGCACGCCGACCGGCTCGCCACGATCGGCCAGCTCGCCGCCGGGGTCGCGCACGAGCTGAACGAGCCCCTCGGCGGGATCCTCGGCTTCGCCCAGCTCGCGAGGAAGGGCCCGGGCCTGCCGGCGCAGACCGACGCGGACCTCGAGAGGATCGTGAACGCCTCGCTCCACGCGCGGGAGATCGTCCGCAAGCTCCTGATCTTTGCCCGGCAGATGCCGGCGGCGAAGACGAAGGCCGACCTGAACCGGGTCGTGACCGAGGGGCTCTACCTCGTCGAGGCCCGTTGCGCCACAGAGGGGATCCACCTGGAGAGAGACCTGGATCCGGCGCTCGCCGGAATCGTCGCCGACCCGGGCCAGCTCCAGCAGGTCCTGACGAACCTCGTCGTGAACGGGATCCAGGCCATGTCCGCTGGCGGACGGCTGACGATCCGGACGCGGAACCGGCCGGGAGGGGTCGTCCTCTCCGTTGAGGACACGGGTTCCGGGATGGACGAGGAGACGCTCCGGGAGATCTTCAACCCGTTCTTCACGATGAAGGAGGTCGGACAGGGAACCGGGCTCGGCCTCTCGGTCGTCCACGGAATCGTCACGGCGCACGGCGGCACGATCCGGGTCGAGAGCGAACCGGGACGGGGTTCGCGATTCGACGTCGACCTCCCGCTGTCAGGCCCTGACGCAGCATGAGGAGAGGAACCACGTGACGAAGGACGAGACGCCCGCCAGGATCCTCGTCGTCGACGATTCGCCGTCGACGCTCGAGGTGCTCCGCCGCAACCTCGTGGACGGCGGCCACTTCGTCGTGACTGCTTCGGGCGCCGCCGACGCGCTCGCCCTGCTCTCGTTCACTCCCGTCGACCTCGTCCTGACCGATCTGAAGATGCCAGGGATGTCGGGCCTCTCTCTCGTCCGGCACGTGACGGAGAACCTGAAGGAGACCGAGATCGTCGTCATCACCGGCTACGCGACGATCGGTGGCGCCGTCGAGGCGCTTCGAACCGGCGCGGAGGACTACCTCGCCAAGCCGTTCACGGACGACGAGCTCCGCGAGGCCGTGGGGCGCGCGCTCCGGAAGCTGCGGGGCCGAAAGTCCGAGAGCGCTCCGCCGCCGGCCGCCGTCCCCGGGCTTCTCGGGGAGTCGGAGGCGATCCGCCGCGCCGGTCGCGCGATCGAACGCGCCGCGTCCTCCGACGGAGGCGTCCTCCTCGGAGGGGAGGACGGCACCGGCAAGGAGCTCGTCGCCCGGATCATTCACAACAGGAGCGCACGGGCCCACGGTCCGTTCCTGTCGATGTACTGCCGATCGGTTGCTCCGGAGTTGCTGCACCAGGAGCTCCTCGGCGCGCGGGGGCGCCCGGGACTCCTTTCCCGCGCCGCTGGGGGGACGCTCTTCGTTGCCGATATCGAGGAGGTCGGGGCGGCGGTGCGGGAGAAGCTCGCGCTGCTCGGACCACCGGCCCGCCCGGCGCGCAGGCAGAGGTCGACGTCGGCCCGCCTCATCGCCACCACCTGCTGGGGAACGGGTCCGTCCCGGACGAACCCGCCGGTCAGCAGCGAGCTCTTCGACGAGGCGATCTGGCTTCCTCCGCTCCGCGAGCGGGGGGAGGACGTCGTCATCCTCGCCGGTCACTTCGCGCGCCACTATGCCGGTGCGCTCGGACGGCCCGTCCCGGAACTGGCCGACGCCGTCCTCGAGGTCTTCCGATGCTACCCGTGGCCCGGAAACGTGCGGGAGCTGCGGGGGATCGTGAGGGATCTCGTGGCCAGCGACCTGACGTCCGTGTCCGTCCCCGATCTCCCCCCCCGGATGCGTTTCTCCGCCCTCCGGGACGCGGGCTGGAACCGGTCGCTCGCCGACGTCGAAACCGAGCACGTGAGGCGAGTCCTCGCGGCGGTCGACGGCAACAAGACGCGCGCGGCGGAGATCCTCGGAATCGACCGCAAGACCCTGCGGGACAAGCTGCGAGACCGGAAGCCTCCGGCGTAGGCGCCTCGCACGAGCGCCTCCGGAAAGGAGAAGGGGACCTTTCGGCCCCCTTCACGCTGGTTGCCTGTCCCGGCCAGGCTCAGAAGAAGTAGAGGGCGTTGAGAAGGACCGTCGGCTGCGTTCCGGTGAGTCCGGTTTCCTTCTCGAAAACGTCGCTGGTCGAGTGGTCGAGGCGCAGGTCCGCCCGAAGGACGAGCCCGGGCGCCAGCTTCAGCTCGGGCGAGAGCGTCAGCTCCGAGAGGGTCTGCGGGGTCCCGGTCCGGACGCCGTCCGGGTCGTCGAAGACCTCGCCGCGGACGACGAGCGCGAACGAGGGGCTGAGGCCGAGGCGCCCGTAGAGGGCGACGCCGCCCCAGGTCGCGTCCTGGCCGGGTCCGGCTGCGTTTTCCTCGGTCGCCCAGACGGCGTCGAGGCCGAGCGCCGAGCCCGTCCCGAGCTTCCAGCTCCCGACGAGGTTGAGGAACGTCCGGTTGTCCGCGTTGTCGCCTGCGCGTTCCGGTCCGACGACGACGTTGAAGTAGAGAACGGCGTTGGAGGGAAGGGTGAACGCGAGCTGGCCGCCGACGGACTTCGACGAGTTGGAGTCCTCGACGTTGTCCCATCCGTTCACGACCTCGACCATCGCCGAGACCGTTCCCGACAGGGCGTACGTCGCCTTCAGCCCGGTGTGGCTCGCGGGCTCGGCGTAGCCGAAGAGGAACGAGCGGGTCGCGTTGTCGTTGTACCCGTCGTAGCCCTCGATCACCTCGTAGCCGCAGTGGGTCGCGTACTTGCCGGCGTCGAAGCGGAGACCGCTCCCGAGCGGCGCGACGTACGAGACGAAGGCCTGCTGGAGGTCGAAATCCCCGGCCGTCCCGTCGTCGTCGCGGAAGAGCCCGGCCGCCGCGGTCATCCGGGGAATCGAGGCCCCCGCGACGGCGTCGACCCGGAAGCCCGCTTCGCCAGGGGCGGAGGCGGCCTTCTGCAGGACGAGCTCGGCGCCGTCGACCTTGATCGCGTTGTCGTCGAAGTCGAAGACGCGGAGCTGGTTCGTGCCGGAGTCGGGGCGGTTGAAGTTCCAGGACCAGCTCGTCGTGACGAGGCCGTTGACGGAGAGCGCTTCGTACCAGGGCCGGGGGGCGGCAGGTGCCGGTGCCGGTGCCGCGGTGGTCTCCTGGCCGGAAGCACCAGGCGCGAGGAGGACGGCGAATGCCGCCGCGCAGATGGCGAAGAGGATTGCCGCCCCGCGGCCCTCCTTCGTCCGCGCCACGGCTCAGACCCCTTCGAGGTAGGCGGTCTCGCCGTGGATCGAGCTGTCGAGCCCCGAGCGTTCGCCCTCCTCGCTCACTTTCACGACGGTCACCCGGTCGATCAGCCAGAGCATCCCGTACGTGAAGACGAACGCCCACGCCGACGAGATCACGACGGCGAGGAGCTGGACGAAGAAGAAGCGGCTGTTGCCGCGGAGGAGGCCGTCGACGCCCGCCGGGTTGAAAGCCGTCGTGGCGAAGATACCGCTGAGGATGATTCCGATGAACCCGCCGACCCCGTGGACGCCCCAGACGTCGAGGGCGTCGTCCCAGCCGAGCTTGTTCTTCAGCGCGACTGCGTAGAAGCAGACGACGCCGGCGATGACGCCGATGAGGCAGGCGGTGGCGGGCGAGACGTAGCCCGCGGCGGGGGTGATCGTCGCCAAGCCGGCGACCGCTCCGGTGAGGAGGCCGAGGAACTTCGGCTTCTTCGAGGTCATCCAGTCCATGGCGAGCCACGCGATGGCGGCGAAGCTGCCTGCGAGGTCGGTGTTGAGGAAGGCGACGGCCGTGACGGAGTCGACCCGGAACTCGCTCCCCGCGTTGAAGCCGTACCACCCGAACCAGAGGAGGCCGGTGCCGAGCGCGACGAGCGGGATCGAGTGCGGTCCGCGGTCTTCGACCTTGCGCTTGCCGACGTAGAGGATCGAGGCCAGCGCGGCGATCCCGGCGATGTTGTGGACGACGATGCCGCCGGCGAAGTCGAGGACGCCCAGCTTCGCGAGGATCCCGCCTCCCCAGACCATGTGGACGAAGGGGAAGTAGACGAACGTCAGCCACCCGGTGAGGAAGAGCATGTACGCCTTGAACGTCACCCGGTTCGTGAAGGCGCCCGTGATCAGCGCCGGCGTGATGACGGCGAACATCATCTGGTAGGCGATGAAGACGATCATCGGGATCCCGTCGTTGACCGGGGAGGGCATCTGCAGGGTGATCCCGCGCAGGAACGCCCAGTCGAGGTTCCCGACGATTCCGCCGAAGTCCGTGCCGCTCTTCAGGTCGCCGCTGAAGCACATCGAGAACCCGTAGGCCCACCAGAGGACCGTCGTCCAGCCCATGGAGACGAAGCTCTGGATCATGATCGCCAGCACGTTCTTTCGGCCGACGAGCCCGCCGTAGAAGAAGGCGAGGCCGGGGGTCATCAGCATGACGAGGCTGGAGCACAGCAGCATGAAGGCCGTGTCTCCGGTGTTGATGGTCATCTGGGGCATGTCATCTCCTCTGCAGGTAGGTCGTCGGGCCGGAGCGGGCTGGCCGCTCCGGCGCCAACGGGCGAAATGGAAACGGCCCCGGAGCGTCCGGGGCCATCGGAAACAGCGGATGTCGTTCGGGAGACGCCGCGAGGGGTGGCGGAGGGCCTTTTCGGGGCGCTGAGTGTGTGAGGAAAAATTCCCCGCAAAACGAGGAATTTCACCACGCAAAGGGGATCGCCGTCAACGACTGGAGAGACGGAGCGGCGTCCGGCTCGGGTCGGGCGCCGATCCGGGCCGTGCGCGACGGAATAGCGGGGCGTCGTATCCCGGTTCTCAACGGAAGTCGTGGCTCGGCCGGTGGCGCGGGTTCGGCGGCGAGACAGGCTTCCGCAGCTCGGGGATCGGTTCCTTAAGGCTCATCCGCTCGGAGCGCTCTGTCGCCGCTGGGCCGTCGGAGAGCTCTCCTCGTTCGGTTCGGTGATCCGTGAGGACTTCGGCCCTACGAGAGACGTCGATGTGCTCGTCAGCTTTTCGTTAGGCGCGAACTGGAGCCTTCTCGATCTGGTGCGCCTTCGCGAGGAGCTCGAGGTCCTCTTCGGCCGTCCCGTCGATCTCGTGGAGAAGGGAGGCGTTCGGAATCCGCATCGCCGGCGGACAATCCTCGAGAAACACCGGGTTCTGGATGCGGTCTGAGGAACGCGACGTCGCGTACCTCTCGGAGGTCTGGTAGTCGGCGACGGTCTCCTCGATGCGGCTCATCTCCGGGAGGGGTGAGGCGACGTCGTCCTCGAGCGTGTCATAGGGGGGGCTGTCGCAGATAGGACCGAGGTTGCGGGGACCGTCTCGCGCTCGATGGCGTCAGCCGTCGATGCGTGCCACTCGCTCACACTCCGCACCTCGAGGCGGACGGCGGGCGTCGGCGTGACAACGGCGGGGGCGGGTAGCGGGAGGTGCTTCGGACAGGGGCCGCTCCACGATCGGCTCGAGCGAGGGGTGCGGGTACTCGACCGGGCGTAGCCCCGGCCTGCGCTCGAAGCAGGTCCGGGTTTCATCCCGGAGCGCTCCCTCCGAGGCGGCGATCGCCCGCGCGGTTCTCCTGTTCCTCAGCGAGACCGATCTGCAGCCGGCAGGACGATCCGGAACCGGCTTCCGCGGCCCGGCTCGGAGTCGAGCTCCACGCGGCCCCGGTGAGCCTCGGCGGTCCACTTCACGAGGGCGAGCCCGAGCCCCGTGCCGCCCCGCCCGCGAGACCGCCCCTCGTCGACCCGGTAGAAGCGCTCGAAGACTCTGGGCTGGTGCTCGAGCGCGATCCCCGGACCCTCGTCGCCTATCTCGACCCAGGCCGCCGCCTCCGACCGGCCGGTGGAGACGGCCACCTTCGAGTCCTCCGGCCCGTACTTGATCGCGTTGTCGACGAGGTTCATGAGCGCGAGCCGCAGTGCGAGACGGTCGCCCGGGACCGTCAGGGGCCGTGCGCCCGAGAGGTCGAGGGTCTGCCCCCGCTCCTCCGCGAGGACGAGGAGGCTGTCGCAGACCTCGGCGGCCAGGCTCCCGAGGTCGAGCGGCTCGAGGCGGAGCGGGACCTGGCCCGACTCCGCCCGCGCCAGGGCGAGGAGGTCGCTCGCGAGGCGCGAGAGCCGGTCGACTTCCTCGAGCATCGTTCCGATGACGTCGCGGAGCTCGTTCTCTCCGCGCGCGCTCTTCAGACCCACCTCGCCGACGCTCCGAAGAGCGGTGAGGGGGGTGCGGAGCTCGTGGGCGGCGTCCGCCGTGAAGCTGCGAAGCTGCTCGAAAGATCGCTCGAGCCGCGAGAGCGTCTCGTTAAAGGCGTCGCGCAGCAGCTCGAGCTCGGCGCTCGCCGGCTCGACGTCGATCCGCCCGTCGAGCTTCTCGGCCGTGATCCGGCGCGCCCGGTCCGCGATGCTCGAAAGCGGCCTGAAGGCCCGGCGGGCGAATGCCCAGCCTCCGAGCCCCCCGAGAAGGAGGACGGACGCGGAGATGGCGGCGAGCTCGAGCCAGACGCTCCGCACGAGGGCGCTCGTCGCCGCTTCGGAGACGGCGGCGCGAACGATGAGCCGCTGCCCCGCCGCGGTGACGAACTCGCTCCGGACGCGAATGGGACCGAACGGATGCCGGATCGTCCGGGCCTCGCGGGTCGCCGCTTCGGAGGGCGTCGGCGCGGGTCCGAGCGAGATGGGCTCGATCGTCGCGGCGGACAGGAGCAGCTCGCCCGAGAGGCTCCAGACCTCGGTCCAGTGTCCCCCGCCTTCCTCCTCCTCGACGTTCTTGCCGAGGAGACCCCCGGCCCAGGTGAGCCGGCCGGCTTCGGGGACGAGAGCGCGCGCGGCGAGCTCGATGTCCTCGTGGACGCGACGGTCGAGCTCGGCGCGGACGTGGGCCTCGAAGGAGAAGCCGGCCGCCACCGAGTAGGCGCCGAGGCAGAGCGCCATCAGCAGGCCGTAGGCAGCCGTCATCTGGGTCCGGATGCTGGCGGCCCGCCACCGCCGACGGAGTGCCGTCGCGACGCGAACCGTCATGCGAGGGGCTCGCCCCCGGCAGGCCCGCGAGCCCCGAGACCTCGTACGTCGAGCACGGTCCATTCTAGCGGCGCGCGGACGACTGGCGGGGCCGGAGGCATGCAGGAGACGAGAGGGGCTGAGAGTGCCGAGCGGTGCGCGCCCGGCGCCAGCCTCACAGCGGAGGAGGCTCGGACGTGGCGGCCCGGGCGTGCTCCTTCGCCTCCCGGACGGCTGCCGGCCCGACGATCCTGAGGAGGAGGGCGTCGAACACCGGATTCGCGAGACGATTCAGGGCGCGAAAGAGGGGCGAGCGCTCCTTCAGGAGGCTCTTGTGGAGCCGGATGCACCCTCGGCACGCCTCCACCCGGACCGGGACGGCTGAGACGTCGATGCCGTGGGCGCGCGAGAGCGCGACCATGCCTGCGCGGAGAGGCTCGCGGAGAAGCCGGAACCAGGGCGCCCGCGCGTAGGCGAGAGAGACGAGACGGAGCGTGCAGGTCCCGCACGCGAGGGGGGCTTCGAACAGCTGTCGATCCCGGGCCTGGTGCGCCACTTCAGGCCGCTCCTCCGCGCGGAGCCGGAGCTCGCGTACGGCGACGGGACGGGCCGCCATCAGCTCCGCGCCTTCCTCGCACGCGCCGGGGAAGGCCACTTGCGCGCAGCCGGGCGAGGCGGAGGAGCGTCCTCGTCGTCCCGGTCGAGGACGACCTCCCGGTAGAGCTCGACGACCTGGCCCCGGAGCTCCGCGAGAACCGCCTTCCCCTCGCGCGTGAGTGTGTAGTCCTTCCGCGCGCGCGGGCCTCCCTCGGCGTCCTGCTTCGAGCGGAGCCACCCCCGGGCCTCCATGCGGGCGAGCAGCGGGTAGAGCGTGCCGGGGCTGATCTCGTACCCGTGGCGTCTCAGCTCGCGCATCATCCAGAGCCCGACGACGTTCCCCTTCTCCGCGTGGTGGAGGATGTGGAGCTTCCAGAAGGCGAGGAGGAACTCCCGTTCGACGTGCCTGGCGAAGGTCATGCCGCACCCATATCGAAAAGCATACTCGAAAACCGATATATATGTGGGCTCGCCGTCCGCCGTCGCGGAGCCTGGCGGACGGCCCGATGGACCTGATCTCGCGGGCGGCAGGGGGGGGCGGCCCCCGAGATTCCGGTCGGCGTGCGGGGGGCTCCTTTCTGAACGCTTCTTCAGGAGATCTTCATCGTCCGGCCCGCAACGCGCCGATACGATCGCCGTGGCCACGAAGGACGCCGGACAGATTGACGGGGCACGACGAGAACGCGGCCCCGGTCCATCGGAAGGACGGCCCACCGTCCGCTCGCGGCCGCCGCCACGCCGAGCCGGGCGTCCGGGCGAGCGGGCGAAACGAGGACGCCACCGAAGAAGGAGAGTCCGATGACGACGAAAAGCGGGGCACTGGCCATTGCGCTCCTCGCGGCAGCGATGTCGCTCCCGGCGACGGCCGCGGCGAAGGACGCGCTCGCACCGGAGGGAGAGCGGGCGAAGGTGGTGGCGCTGGTGAAGAGCCGGATGGCCCCGCAGGCGGCCGAGACGGCGATGTACGTGGGCCCGGAATCGTGCATCGCGTGCCACCGGGACTACGCTACCTGGCGGACGAGCCTGCACGCGACGATGCACGCCATCGTGCCCGACGACCTCGGCTCGATGCAGCCCGGCAAGGGGATCGTCTTCGACGCGAACAGGAACGGCGTCGACGACTTCAAGGAAGGCCTCGATTTCAACAAGATCTCCTCGGCGTTCAACGCGTACAAGCCGAACGCGCCGGTCCTCGGGTTCGTGGCGGGGGAGCGCTACCCGTACCGCGTGACCATCGGCAGCCTCACCTACACGGTCGGGATCAAGGAGGGGGGGTTCTTCCAGCAGCGTCTCATGGTGCGCATCCCCGTCGTCGACGGGCCCGGAGGGCTCTCGCGGTCCATCTACATGCTTCCGTTCGCCTACTCGCCCCGCTACAAGGAGTACGCCCTCTACAACGCCGACAAGTGGTGGGCCGCCGACGGCACGCCCAAGATCGTGGCGGGGATGACCGCGGGCCAGGTCGCCGGCATCGGCCGCAGCTGGACGAAGGCGTGCATCGGCTGCCACGTCACCGGCTACAGCGGGGGCAAGACGGCGACGGGCGAGTGGTGGGGCAAGGCTCCGTCCGTGGCCCTCTATCCGCCGAACGACCCGCACTACGGCGACATCAACCAGGACGGCACGAAACAGTTCCTGGGCGTCTCGTGCGAGTCGTGCCACGGGCCGGGGTCGCTCCACATCCTCGGCGGCGGCGACAAGGCGAAGATCCTCAACCCGGTGTCCCTGACGAAGCAGCAGCAGACCTGGCTCTGCGCCCAGTGCCACACGCGAGGGCTGTCGGTCCCGGGCGGCCTCCACGACTACCCGTACGACGAAACGGCCAACAAGCCGTACCAGATCGGTGACGACCCCTTCAAGTACCTTCACGACGAGGGTGGGAGGTGGCCGGACGGGAAGACGCCGACGAAGGGGGAGCAGCAGTACCAGTCGCACATGGTGAGCGCCCACTTCACGAATCCGTTCCACACGGTGACGTGCACCGACTGCCACAACCCTCACAGCGCCGAGCGCGGTCTGCCCGTCACCGAGAAGAACGGGATCGCCACGAGCTTCACCAACAACACGCTGTGCCTCTCGTGCCACGCCGGCTTCGGCCCGTTCAAGGAGTTGACGGTTGCCAAGGTCGGCGCCTACGAGCAGAACAAGCCGGAGATCGCACAGGTCGTCAGCGCGCACACCTTCCACGCGTACACGCCGGAGAAGACCCTCGGGCAATCGAACTGCATCACCTGCCACATGCCCCGGACCGCGAAGCGGGACTACTCGTACGACGAGGTCTCCCACACGATGGAGGCGATCGCGCCCGAGAAGACGCTGGCCTACCAGGCGAAGGGAGGGATGCCCAGCTCCTGCGCGGCGAGCTGCCACGGCGGACGCCCCCTGAACTTCAACACGGCCTTCACCAACGACGACTTCTCGAAGTGGACCGAGCTGAGCGACCAGGACTCGGCGAAGATCCTGAAGTCGTACTTCGGACCGGGCGGGAAGTGGTGGGACACGACCGCCACGGGCTCGGCGACGGGGCGTGCGCTCGCCACCGACGCGCCCGCTGCCGCGCCGGGGGGCACGACTCCGGGCCGTCCGGACTGACCCTGTACGACGTCCCGGAACGCCGATGCATCGGGAGCAGGGGGCGTCCTCGACGCCCCCTGCTCGTCTCGGGCGTGAGGCCTCGTCCAGGCGGCGCGCTCGAGGGCGGCTCACCCGGAGAGGAGCGGCCGGGTCGGCGGGAGGTCCCTCCTCGCGCGGTGATGACGGGGCTGCCGGGAGCTACTCGCTGCCCTCGCGAACGACGTACCCGACCCCGCGAACCGTCTGGATGAGCCGGACCGGGTGCCCCTGATCGATCCGCTTTCGAATGCGGGCGACGTGGACCTCGATCACGTTGTCGAGCGGGGTGCAGCGCTCGGTCTCCTTCCAGACGTCGCGCGCGAGCATCTCGCGGGAGACGAGAGAGCCCTTGTGGCGGACGAGGTAGGCGAGGAGGTCGAACTCGCGCGCCGTCAGCTCCACGGACCTTCCGCCGCGAGAGACCGTGCGTGCCGCGACGTCGATCGCCAGGTCGGCGGCGGTGAGGCGCGTCAGCTGGTCGCCCCTCCCGCGGCGGGCGAGCGCCCGCAGGCGTGCCAGCAGCTCGGGGAAGGCGAAGGGCTTGGCGATGTAGTCGTCGGCGCCGGCGTCGAGGCCGGCGACCCGATCCTCGACGGTGTCCCTCGCCGTCAGGACGAGGACGGGCGTGAGGACGCCCTTCGTCCGGAGCGTTCGGAGGATCTCGAGACCGTCCCTGCCGGGAAGCATCCTGTCGAGGACGAGGAGGTCGAACGGTCGCGTGGAGGCGAGGAAATAGCCCTCCTCGCCGGTGCCGGCGGTGGTCACGTCGTAGCCCTCGGTCGCCAGGCCCTCCCGGATGGCTCTCACGACGATCGGGTCGTCCTCGACGACGAGGACGGCCGGCCCCTTGGGGGGCCGGGCGGATCCGGAGACGCCGGTGCTGCGCACGGCGCATTCTAGAGGGCCCTCCGGTGGATGGTGGGCCGGCCCCGGAGCCGCGGTCCCGGACGCCCCCCGGGTCCTCCCGCTGAGTCCCGATGCCTCGGGCCTGGCGCCCCTGTCGGCCCGCTCCGAAGGAAAAGGGGGCCTTGCGGCCCCCTTACCCGTCGATCCGTCGGTTGGATTCATTCTCCCGGCTGGTGCGTCAACACGAAGGAGGAGTCCGGCGGGAGCGACTTCTGCATGGCGCGGTTCGTCATCGAGGCGGGCTTGGTGGTGTTCCACCACTTCCCGCCCGGTCCGAAGTACTTCTGGAGCGACGTGGCGAGCTGCACGTCGAACGGTGCGTTCCACGTGCCGAGGCTCGCGTCGAGGCCGAGGTTGAAGGAGTTGACCTTCGTCGAGTGGCACGAAACGGCGCAGGAGTTGGGCATGCCGCCCTTGTCCTGGTACTTGAGGGTCTTCTCGGGCGAGATCACTTCGAAGGTGTGGGAGGCGATGTCGTAAGTCTCGGCCGTCACGGCCGTCTCGGGCATGTGGCAGGGGGTGCACCGCGAGAGGCCCATGCTGCGCTCTGGCCCGTAGGGGTGATTCGTGTGGGCCGCCGTCACCTTGCCGATCTTGTCGACGTTCGCGGCGTAGTTCGCCGTCTCGGCGACGGAGATCCCCTCGAACGGGCCGTGCGTCGCGTGGCACGCCAGGCAGAGCGTGTTGTTCTCGACCTTCGTCGGGATGCTCGTGTCGCCGCTCTTGATCGCGTCGACGATCTGGTACTTGTTCGCCGTCTGCTTGTGAGGGTCGTGGCACTCGGTGCAGCGGACGGGGTGGAACGGGAATGTCGGCTTGCTCGAGTTGTCGAGGTCCCGCGACTGCTGGTGATGCTGCTTGGCGGTGATGCCGTCGGGCCAGACACCCGCGGCGTCGGTGTAGAAGTCCTTGAGGGGGGCCTCGGTGCCCGGGTACCAGGAGGTCTTCGTGTCGTCCTTGTAGGGCCACTCGTGGGTCTTGTTCGGGACGGAGAAGACGCGGACGTGGCACTGCGCGCAGACCTCGTTCGCCTTGGCCGTCGTCATCTTCGCGGGGTTGACGATCTTCGTCTTGTCGCCGCCGTAGAGGATGTGGTTCGAGCCGGGGCCGTGGCAGGCCTCGCAGTGGACGTTGAGAAGGTTGAAGTTCCCGTCCCCGTCGAAGTCGAAGTAGCTGGGGTCGTCCTGCCGGTAGAGGACGGCGATGTACGGCTTGTAGACGTACTCGCCGGCAGCCGTCTTCTGCATGTCGCGGATGCCGGTCGTGTGGCAGCCGACGCACTTCTTCGACTGGGTGCTGCCGTTCTTCGCGACGAGGTCGGTGGCGGCGACCGTCTTCGGGAAGAGGGGAGCCTTCGTCGTCGCGTCGTACCAGTTGTTGACGTTGTAGAGGACGTAGCGCCCCTGGACGTCGTTGTACTGGATCGGCGAGGTGTAGACGTCCTTCGACATCGTCCCGTCGCCGAGCGGGACGCGGAGGACGAAGCGCTGCTTGCCGTTCCCGACGCCGCCGTGCGTGTAGACGACCGGCATTTTGAGCTCGCCGATCGTGACGTAGTAGACGTTCGCCTCGAGAGAGAGCTTCGGGGCGTTCGGCTTGTAGGCGTCGAAGACCGAGGAGATGGTGTTGAAGTCGAGCCCCTGCTTGAAGTCGTCGACGCCGTTCTTGTCGTAGTCGTTCGTCACGCCGAGCCCGAGCTTCAGGGAGTTCGCCGTGAGCGGACGCCGGTAGGCCTTGGCGTGTGCCGTGTCGCGCCAGGAGGAGTAGTCCTGGTGGCAGGCGATGCAGTACTCGGAGCCGACGTAGACGCCGGCCTGGATCTCGGCGGCCGTGTAGTAGCCCTGGAGCACCCTCTCGAGGTCCCCGGTGTAGACGGCGCGCTTAGCGGTCACCCCGACCGGCTGTTCGTGCGCCGGCTGGGTGTCGACACGCTGGGCGGTCGCGGGAAGCGCGAGTGCCGCGAAGCCGAGGACGGCCAGTCCCGTTCCCTTGTGTTTCATGCTCTCCTCCTTGGTCCTTATCGTCCGGAGCGGGCTCCGGTCATTCCTCGAAAAACTTCGGTTCGTGGTTGGATCCGTGAACGGCCCGGTGGCAGCTGAGGCAGTTCCTGTAACGGTTCTTCGTCTGGTCGTGGGACGAAGGGAGATTGGTGTGGCACTCGAGGCAGAGGGGCTGGATCGAGCGGCGGGTGAGGAGCCTCGGGTTCGTGGAGCCGTGGGGCTGGTGGCAGGCGACGCAGCTGTTGACCTCGCGCGGCGCATGCGGGAAGACCCACGGGCCTCCCTTCTCGGAGTGGCAGTCGAGGCAGGCGCCGCCGTTGCCGAGGAGCGTGAGCCGGCCGGGCCGGGTCTTGCCGTGGATGCCGTGGCAGTTCGTGCAGTCGAAGGGGCGCGAGCCGTCGCGGTGGGCATACGGGAGCTTCGAAGCGCTCTTCTGGGACTCGTGGCAGGAGCCGCAGAGGTCGTGGGAGCGCGCGCGAAGGAGAGGGGTGGCCGCCGGGGCCGAGTGGCCAGAGGCGTGGCAGGAGAGGCAGCCGACCTGGCCGCGGGCGTGGGCGGGCGACGTCAGGGGGGGCGTCCCCGAGGCGGCGTGACAGGAGAGGCAGGCGCCGGGGGCGGGCGCGCGGGAGATGTTCTCCTTCTTCGGGTCGTCGACGTGGGCCTTGCCGTCGCCGTGGCAGGCGACGCAGGAGGAGGAGAAGACCGCGGGGCTCCGCCGGGTCATCGCGGCGCCGTGGGGGCCGCGGGCGAAGGCGGCGACGACGTCGTCGTGACAGGCGCCGCAGGTGGCCGCGTCGACGGCCTCGCCGAACGCCGGGGGCGCGAGGAGGAAGGTGAAGATGAGGGTGAGGGCGAGGAGAGTGGTCTTCACTTGGAGAACCCCCAGCGCAGGACCAGGCCGTAGCGCGTGGTGCGGTAGTCGTCGCGGTCGGCGCGCTCCTCGTCGTAATCCCAGTACTGGACGAAGGCGGAGGCCTCGAGAGAGGCGGGCAGCTTCACGGAGAGGCGGCCCTGCGCCGTCCAGGCCAAAATGGGCCAGGTCTCTCCACGGTCCTCGACGCGCGTCCCGTCGGCCGTGAGCGTCACGGGGCCGAAGCCGGTGCGGGCCGCCGCCGAGAGGGTGAGGAGAGAGAGGTCGTAGATCGACGTCCCGCGGGTCGGTACGCCACCGGCGCCGGGGAAGACGAGCCCGGTTGCGCTCGTCAGGTCGACGGCCTCGACGTCGAACGAGAGGCCGTGGGGGCCCTTGGGGGCGTCCCAGGACAGGGTGAGGCCACCGGACGTGTTCTTCCGGTCGAGACCGGAGATGGAAGCGGGGTTGTCGGCCTTCTCGTAGCGGCCGTGAAGGGCGGCCGAGAAGCCCGAGCCCAGCTCTCCACGAAGCCGGCCGCGAACGCGGTCGACGGTGTCGGGGTCGGTGCGGAAGACGTACTCGGTGAACGAGCCGTGCTCGTAGTCGACGTTGAGGCGCAGCCGGGCGGGGAGGACGACGTTGAAGCCGGCGACGAAACCGTCGGTGTCGCGGGTGACATCGGTGAGCGGGTCGGCCTTCGTCGCCTTCCAGGAGACCTCCCTGGACGCCAGGAAGCCCCCCGCCCAGATGCCGAAGCGGGGCTTCTCGAGGGCGAGCTCGGCACGGCCGAGGAGGTCGCGGGTGTCGAAGAGGCCGGCCTCGTTCACGACGCCCGGGATCTCGAGCGTGGTCCCCGAGACGCTCGTGATGCGCAGCAGGCGCTGGCCGAGGAGGGCCGAGTCGGTCGTGCGGTCGCGGGCGTCGCCCGTGAGCCGGAGGACGAAGCCGCCCCCGAGGCCGATGCCGAGGCGGAGGTTGCCGGCGAGGGTGTCGAGGCTGGCCGAGCCGATCGTCTGGTCGACGTTCTCGACCTTGCCGATCGAGCCACCGCCCAGGCCCCAGGCGACCGAGCGGCTGCCCGAGGCATCGAGGTCCGAGCCGCTCCAGAGGACGTTGCCGACCGCCTCGAAGCCGTCGACGCGGTAGGAAGCCGCGGCGCGGGCGCCGGGAATGGTCTGCTCGTCCTTGCGGGTGGAGGAGGCGCCGACGAAGACGTCGGGGTCGTATCCGGGGCCGTCGGGGTACCAGCGGTTCTTCCTCTCGAAGAAGCCGTAGGACGGCTCGACGGAGAGGTGGAAGGGGCCGTCGGTCGTGGTCTCGAAGCGCAGCGCCGCCTCGGTGAAGGCTTCGTCGAGCTCGACCCGGAGGGGATAGAGCTCGTTGAGTCCGAAGTAGGGCTGGTGGACGGTACCGGTGCGGTCCTGCCGGCGGAGCAGCAGGGAGAACTTGCCCCAGGAGGGGCCGTCCCAGGTCACCTTTCCGCGCCACCTTTCGATCCGCCAGAGGTCCTGGCGCGTGCCGACGTCGGCCTCGTCGAGGCCGAGGAAGGACCAGCGCTTGTCGTAGTCGAGGTCGACCTTCCAGCAGTCGTTCGGAAGCCAGTGGATACGGGCCGCTTCCGCGGGCTCGGCGCCGCCGAAGCCCCATGCCGAGACGCTCAGCTTCTCCCGCCCGTCGGCGCCCCGCGCCGAAATGGAAAGATCCTCGAGGAAGAAGCCCTCGCCCATGAAGAACTGGCTCTTGAAGGCGTCCACCGAGCCGGAGGTACTCTGTCCGGCGAGGCCCGCCGCGACGGATCCCGTGACGGACTGGGCTTCGAGAGTCCACGGGGCGGCGAGGAGCGCTCCCAGGCAGGTGGCGGGAACGAGGAGGCGAAGAAGACGGGTCACTCCACAGGCCCCTTTCTCTGGCGGACCTCCTGGTTCCCGGGCAGATCGAGGTCCGATTCCCATGGACGCAAGGTACCGTCAGGTCTTCCTTCCGAAGCTGAAGACTGCCTGAAGACTCGTTCAGGAACCGGGGAGACCGGATCCGGTTGGCCGCCGCCCGGGGCCTGGCTACCGGAAATCGTGGCTCGGCGGGGTGCTGTCCCGGTGGCGGGGATACGGCGGCGAGACAGGCTTTCGTAGCTCGGGGATCGGCTCCTCGAGGCTCATCCGCTCGAAGCGTTCGGCGCGGATGGAGAGTGTGCCGTCCTTCTTCTGGAGGCGCCCCTCGACGACGAGGGCGGGGGAGCCGACGACGAGGGCGCGGTTCTCGCGGAAGAGGTCGGGGCGGAGGATCGCCTGGCACATGCCCGTCTCGTCCTCGAGCGAGAGGAAGACGAAACCCTTCGCCGTGCCGGGGCGCTGCCTCACGACGATGACTCCGGCGGTCTTCACGATCGACCCGTCGGGAGCGCGGGCCAGCTCTGCCGCGGAGAGGACGCCTTCGCGCTTCAGCTGCGCGCGGAAGTGGGCGACGAGGTGCGGCCCGGCGGTCATCTCCGAAGTCTGGTAGTCGGCGACGGTCTCCTCGAAACGGCTCATCTCGGGGAGGGGCGAGGCGATGTCGTCCTCGAGGGTGTCGTAGAGCGGGCCCAGGTCGCGCGCGGCCGAGGCGGCCTGCCAGAGGGCGGTGCGGCGCGAGAGGCCGCGCTCGCCGGAGGCCGCGTCCGGGAGTGTTGCGAAGGCGCCGGCGTGGGCGAGGGCCGAGAGCTCGTCCTCGCGGAGTGCGGCGCGGCGGGCGAGGTCCTTCACCCCGGCGAAGGGGGCGCGCGCGGCCTCGCGCTCGATGGCGTCGGCGGTCGAGGCGCGCAGGCCCCTCACGAAGCGCAGGCCGAGGCGGACGGCGAGAGACGGCGTGACGACGGCAGGTCCGGGGCGCGGAAGGTGCTTCGGCCATGGCCCCTTCAGCCGCTCGGTGCGGCAGAGGCGCCCCGAGCGCGTGACGTCGATCGGGAGGACGTCGGTCCCGTGGTGCTGCGCGTCCTTCACGAGCGTCGCCGGGTGGTAGAAGCCCATCGGCCAGGCGTTGAGGATTCCGGCGAGGAAGGCGGCGGGGTGGTGGACCTTCAGCCAGCCGCTCGCCCAGGCGATGAGGGCGAAGCTGGCCGCGTGGGACTCGGGGAAGCCGTAGAGCGCGAACGACGTGATCGACCGGACGATCTGCTCCTGCGCCTCGCCGGTGATGCCGCGCTCGGTCATCCCGGAGCGCAGGCGCGTCTCGATGACGGCCATCCGCTCGCTGGAGCGCTTGAAGCCCATCGCGCGGCGCAGCTCTTCGGCCTCGCCTCCCGTGAAGCCGGCCGCGACCATGGCGATCTTCAGGAGCTGCTCCTGGAAGAGCGGCACGCCGAGGGTGCGTTTGAGGATCGGCTCGAGCGAGGGGTGCGGGTACTCGACCGGGATCCGCCCCTGCCGGCGGTCGAAGAAGGGGTGGACCATGCCGCCCTGGATCGGCCCCGGCCGGATGATCGCCACCTGGATGACGAGGTCGTAGAAGCAGCGCGGGGCGTTGCGCGGGAGAGAGGCCATCTGCGCGCGGCTCTCCACCTGGAAGAGCCCCACCGTGTCGGCCTTGTTCAGGATCTTGTAGACGGCCGGGTCGTCGTGCGGCAGGTGGGCGAGGTCGACGTGGACCCCTTCGGCGCTCCGGATCGTCGGGACCATCTCGGCGATGGCGCCGAGCATGCCGAGGCCGAGCAGGTCGATCTTGATGATGCCGAGGTCGGCGCAGTCGTCCTTGTCCCACTGGATGACGACGCGGCCGGGCATGGCAGCCGGCTCGAGAGGGACGACCTCGTCGAGCCGCCCCCCCGCGACGACCATCCCGCCCGAGTGCTGGCCGAGGTGGCGGGGGAGGTTCTGGATGCGGCGGAAGAGGGAGCCGAAGTGCCGGAGGCGGACGTCGTCGGGATCGAAGCCCGCGGCGCGCATCTCGTCGGCCATCTTCGGGGGGAGCGGGGGAGGGGCGCCCGGCGGGTCTGCGAAGGCGGCGGCGCGGGCCGCGGCCGCCGCCTTCGGGTCGCCGTCGCCCGTCTCCCGCGCGGTGAGCGAGCCGGCGGCGTCCCTGTATTCCCCGAAGCTCCACGTCGCGAGGCGTTTCGCGAGCGTGTCGACCTGCTCCGTCGAGAAGCCGAGCGCCTTGGCGGTCTCGCGCGCGGCGGAGCGGTCGCGGTAGGTGATGGTGTTCGCCGTCATCGCCGCGCCGTGGACGCCGTACGTCGCGTAGACGTGCTGGATGACCTTCTCGCGCGCGGCGCCCGAGGGAAGGTCGAGGTCGATGTCGGGCCATTCGCCCCGCTCCTCCGAGAGGAAGCGCTCGAAGAGGAGCTCCATCTTCACCGGGTCGACGGCGGTGATGGAGAGGGCGTAGCAGACGGCGCTGTTGGCGGCCGAGCCGCGCCCCTGGGCGAGGATGTTCTCCCGCCGGCAGAACTCGATGACGTCGTGGACGACGAGGAAGTAGCCCGCGAGGTCGAGCTTCTCGATGAGGTCGAGCTCCCGCTTGAGCTGGTCCTGCGCCCGGGCGGTGAGCGGCTGGAAGCGCCCCCGCGCCCCTTCCCACGTCTTCTGCCGGAGCCACGAGGAGGGGGTCTCGCCCGGCGGGAGCTTCGCGTCGGGGAAGCGGTAGCCGAGGTTCGCGAGGGTGAAGTCGAGGCGGTCGGCGAGGTCGGCCGCGCCCGCGACGGCGGCGGGGAGGTCGGCGAAGAGGGCGGCTATCTCTTCCGGGCCCTTCAGGTGCCGCTCCGAGCCCGCCTCGAGGAGGCGGCTCGCCGCGTCGACGGTCGTGTGGTGGCGGATGCAGGTGAGGACATCGAAGAGGTCCTTGTCCCTGCGGCGGGCGTAGCGGGTGCCGTTCGTGGCGACGAGCGGGAGGCGCTGCGCGCGGGCGAGGTCGAGGAGGACGGCATTTCTCGCCTCCTCGTCGCGGACGCGGTGCCGCTGCAGCTCGACGTGGAGGCGGCCGGGGAAGAGCGCCGCGAGGCGCGAGAGGAGCTTGCTGGCAGCGTCGTACCCGACCCGTTCGAGGGCTCGGAGGACCGGCCCCTCGAGACCGCCCGACAGGACGTGGAGCCCATCGGCGTGCGCGGCGATGTCGGCCCACGAGGCCGCGGCCTGGCCCTTCGGCTTGCCGAGGGCGGCGGCGGTGAGGAGGCGGGAGAGGTTCTTGTAGCCCGCCGGACTCCCGGCGAGGAGCGTGACCCGGGCCGGCGGGAGGCCTGGCGGCGGCGGAGGAGGGACGAGGCCGAGCGGGCCGTGCAGGTCGCGCGGCAGGGCCGCCTCGTCGAGGACGACCTCGGCCCCGACGAGGGCCTTGATTCCGGCGGCCTTCGCCGCCTTCCAGAAGCGCGGGGCGCCGGAGACGCCGTTGCGGTCGATGAGCGCCACGGCGGGAAGCCCCAGTTCGGCGGCCCGCTCGACGAGCGTCTCGGGCTCGGAGGCCCCTTCGAGGAACGAGAAAGCCGACGCGCAGCGCAGCTCGGCCCAGCGCGCCCGCGGCGCGGCGGTCGGCTGCCCGAAGCGGCGTTTCCTCAGCTCCTCCTTTCGTGCGCCGGGGGAGACGATCTTCTTAGCGTCCCCCGGCATGAACATGTCGCGGGCGGGGGGGGCGGACTTGTCCATGGGCGTAAGTTGAGCGTAAATCGGGTGCACGTCAAGCCGGGCGGCTTCCGGAGTGATCCGGGTCACGGTGACGTTTTCTCCCGCCGCGTGGATCGCCCGAACGGATCGTCCACACGGACGGTCCGGCGGCATCCCGGGCGTAGACTGAGCAGACAGTCGCGAAATGACGCCCCGTGAAACTCGGTCGTCTCGCGGCGTCCGGGCCTCGTCGATGAAGGGGGAGGTCAATGGGCGAATACAAGCACCAGGATCGGAAGCTCCGCGTGAACACGCCGCTCGGCCCGGACGAGCTCCTCCTGACCGGGTTCTGGGGGACAGAGGAGATCTCGACGCTGTTCGGCTACCGGCTCGAGATGTTGGCGGAGAACAGGACGAAAGTGGCGTTCGACGCAATTCTCGGGCAGAAAGTGACGGTCTGTCTCGCGCTGGCGGACGGCAGCGAAACGTACCTGAACGGACTCTGCGTGAGGTTCGCCCAGGGAGGGCGGAACGAGATCTTCACCGAGTACGAGGCGGAGCTGGTGCCAGACGTCTGGAGGCTCACGCGCAAGGCGCAGAGCCGGATCTTCCAGCGGATGACGGTGCCGGAGATCCTCAAGAAGGTCTTTGCCGGCTATACGGTGGACTGGCAGCTGACCGGCAAGTACGAGCCGCGGGACTACTGCGTGCAGTACCGGGAGACGGACTTCAACTTCGGGGCGCGACTGATGGAGGAGGAGGGGATCTACTTCTTCTTCGAGCACTCCGACGGCGACCACAAGATGATCGCGGCGGACGACGCCACGGACCACCCGGACCTCGCGGGAGAGAACAAGTTCATCTACGAGGAGGTCGAGGGGGGCGTGCGGGACGAGAACCGGATCTGGGCGTGGATGAAGAAGCAGGAGATCCGGTCGGGGAAGTCCCTGCTGTGGGACCACTGCTTCCAGCTACCGCACAAGCACCTGGAGGCCGAGGCGCTGATCACGGCGAGCGTGCCCGTGGGCAAGGAGACGCACAAGCTGAAGGTGAAGGGCGTGGACGAGATGGAGGTCTACGACTTTCCCGGGGAGTATGCGCAGCGATTCGACGGGATCGGCAAGGGGGGCGGGGAGCAGGCGTCGGAGCTGCAGAAGATCTTCCACGACAACGAGCGGACGGTCGGGATCCGGATGGACGAGGAAACGGCGCCGGCGGTGGTAATCCGGGCGAAGAGCAACGTGAAGCACCTGGTCCCGGGGTACAAGTTCACGCTGCAGCGGCACTTCAACGCGGACGGGAAGTACGTGCTGACGTCGGTGAAGCACGCGGCGACGTGCGGGGCGGGGTACCGGTCCGGGGAGGAAGAGGCGCTGGCGTACGAGAACGAGGCGACGTGCATCCCGGAGGCGATGCCGTACCGGCCGCGGCGGACGACGCCGAAGCCGGTGGTGCAGGGGAGCCAGACGGCGGTCGTCGTCGGTCCGTCGGGAGAGGAGATCTTCACGGACAAGTACGGGCGGGTGAAGGTGCAGTTCCACTGGGACCGCGAGGGAAAGAACGACGAGGCGAGTTCGTGCTGGATACGCGTCGGGACGGCGTGGGCGGGGAGGCAGTGGGGCGAGATCCGGATCCCGCGGATCGGGCACGAGGTGATCGTCGACTTCCTGGAGGGGGACCCGGACCAGCCGATCATCGTGGGGAGCGTCTACAACGCCGCCATGATGCCTCCGTACGAACTGCCGAAGAACAAGACGCAGAGCGGCGTGAAGAGTCGCTCGACGCTCGGCGGGACGCCTAAGAACTACAACGAGTTCCGGTTCGAGGACAAGAAGGGGAAGGAGCAGATCCACCTCCACGCCGAGAGGAACTACAAGGTCACCGTCGAGGCCGACGAGAATCGGTACGTGGGACACGACCGGACGACGACCATCGGGCACGACTGCACGACGGACGTGATGAACGACATGTACCTGCACGTCAAGGGCAGTCGTGCGGCCTATGTCGAGGGCATGGACCTAGAGACCGTGGACATGGACCAGACCGTCCGCGTTCACGGCAACCAGCTCGAGGACGTGTCGGTCAACCAGCGCGTCGACGTCGGCGGCGACCGGGTCGTAAGGGTCGGCAAGGACCAGACACACCGCATCTCGGGGAGCTGCGTCTACAACATCGAGGGCGAGCAGAATGTGACCGTCGGTATGAAGCAGTTCATCCACGCCCGTGACCGTCGCGAAATCATGGTCGGGGGGGACCACTTTTGTGACGTCGCGGGCAAGACGCACAATAGAACGAAAGGTGCGATGACGCTCGAAGCCGGCGGCATCCTGAGGATCGAATCGGGAACGCAGCTGATCCTCAAGGTTGGCGGCAGCAGCATCACGATCCGCAAGGGGGGGATCACACTCCAGGCGATGATGGTGAACGTCCGGGCGAAGGCCATGGCGAAGGTCGAAGCCCCGATAGTCGAAGTGAAGGGGTCCGGCGTGGTCACCGTCAAAGGAGCCGTCACGACTGTCAAGGGCACGGGGCTGCTGAAGGCAAGCGGCGGCCTCACGATGATCGGATAGGGAGGCGGCAATGACGGCAACGGGCCCTGTGAAGCCCTCGACGCCCCGTGGACTGGAGTCGAATGCCTTCGAGGCCGTGAGGCACCTGGCCCTCGAGGAAGACGCGCGGGCCCTCCTCGTTCCGAAGCTCACGATCCGGGAATACGTGGACGCGCTGGCGGCCGCGGAGCTCTTCTCCGAGGCCGTGACCGTCCTCGCGCTTGCCCTCCCGAAACGCGAGGCCGTGTGGTGGGCGTGCCTGTGCGTTCGCAGCGGGGCGACCGAAAAGGAACCCGCGCCGAGAGGCAGCGCCCTCGAGGCTGCCGAGCGCTGGGTCAAGGACCCCTCCGATGCGAACCGCCGCGCGGCGGGAGAGGCCGCCGAAGCCGAGGACCACGGGACGGCGGGCTCACTCGCGGCGCTCGGGGCGTTCTTCAGCGGAGGAAACCTCGTGCCGGAGAGCGTGAAGGCCGCCGTCCCTCCGCCGGAGGAGGGGACTACTCAGGCAGCCGCCACGGCGGTGATCCTGGCCGCCGTCGGCGGAGACCCGGAGAAGATCGAGGACAACTATCGGACATCCGTGAAGCTCGGTTACGACGTGGCGCGCGGCCGGCAGGCGTGGTGCCGCGTGCCCGCGGGCGGCGCGCCGGCCCAGGCCGAGAGGAGCGAAACATGGGCCTTCCCGCGGCAAGGATAGGAGATCCCCACGTCTGTCCGATGTTCACCGGCCCCGTGCCGCACGTGGGCGGGCCGATCCTCCCCCCCGGATGCCCGACGGTCCTCATCGGCGGCCTCCCCGCGGCGCGCGTGGGCAGCATGTGCGTCTGCGTCGGGCCGCCCGACTCGATCGTCATGGGATCGTTCAAGGTTCTCATCGGGGGAATGCCGGCGGCACGGCTGACGAGCACGACCGCCCACGGCGGCATGGTCGCTCTTGGCTGCCCGAACGTGCTCGTTGGCTGAAATGGCTGCCGCATCCGGTCTGTAGGTCCGGTTCGAGCCGCTCGCGTGGTGAGCCGGGTCACGTGGATGTGGGTCGGCGTCCCGGATCTTTGACCCGCGTCCGTCCGAGGCCCTATATTGATCTGGCTCAACAGATCACGTCAGGCCGTCGGTCCGGGGCTCCGGCACAGGGGGAATCTCGATGGGCGAATACAAGCACCAGGATCGGAAGCTCCGCGTCAACACGCCGCTCGGCCCGGACGAGCTCCTCCTGACCGGGTTCTGGGGAACGGAAGCGATCTCGACGCTCTTCGGCTACCGGCTCGAGATGCTGGCGGAGAACAAGACGAAGGTGGCGTTCGACGCGATCCTCGGGCAGAAGGTGACGGTCTACCTCGCGCTGGAGGACGGCAGCGAGACGTACCTGAACGGGCTGTGCGTGCGATTCGCCCAGGGGGGGCAGAACGAGCTCTTCACCGAGTACGAGGCGGCGCTCGTGCCGGACGTCTGGAGATTGACGCGCAAGGCGCAGAGCCGGATCTTCCAGCGGATGACGGTGGTGGACATCCTGAAGAAGGTCTTCGAGGGCTACACCGTGGACTGGCGCCCGAGAGCGAAGTACGAGCCGCGGGACTACTGCGTGCAGTACCGGGAGACGGACTTCAACTTCGGGGCGCGGCTGATGGAAGAGGAAGGGATCTACTTCTTCTTCGAGCACTCCGACGGCGACCACACGATGATCGTGACGGACGATCCCACCGACCATCCGGACCTCAAGGGCGTGAACAAGCTCATCTACGAGGACGTCGAGGGCGGGGTCCGGGACGAGAACCGGGTCTGGGCGTGGATGAAGGAGCAGGAGATCCGGTCCGGGAAGTCGGTGCTGTGGGACCACACTTTCGAGATGGCCCACAAGCACCTGGAAGTCGAAGACGTGATCATGGCGAGCGTGCCGGTGGGCAAGGAGACGCACAAGCTGAAGGTGAAGGGCGTGGACCAGATGGAGGTCTACGACTACCCCGGGGAGTACGCGCAGCGTTTCGACGGGGTCAACAAAGGGGGCGGGGAGCAGGCGGCGGAGCTGCCGAAGATCTTCCAGGACAACAAACGAACGGTCGGGCTACGGATGGACGAGGAGACGGCACCAGCGGTGGTGATCCGGGCCAGGAGCAACGTGAAGCACCTGGTGCCGGGATACAAGTTCTCGCTGCAGAGGCACTTCAACGCGGACGGGATGTACCTGCTGACGTCGGTGAAGCACGCGGCGACGTGCGGGGCGGGGTACCGTTCCGGAGAGGAAGCGGCGCTGACGTACGAGAACGAGACGACGTGCATCCCGGCGGCGATGCCGTATCGGCCGCGCCGGACGACTCCGAAGCCGGTCGTCCAGGGCAGCCAGACGGCGGTCGTCGTGGGGCCGCAAGGAGAGGAGATCTTCACCGACAAGTACGGGCGGGTGAAGGTGCAGTTCCACTGGGATCGCGACGGAAAGTACAACGAAGAAAGCTCCACGTGGCTCCGGGTGGGCCAGCTCGCGGCGGGACGGCGGTGGGGAGCATCCCACTGGCCGCGAATCGGGCAGGAGGTGATCGTCGACTTCCTGGAAGGCGACCCGGACCAGCCGATCATCGTGGGGACGGTCTACAACTCCGATCAGATGCCCCCGTATCTGGGGCAGGGGCCGGACGGCAAGCACAAGAACGACAACAAGGTCTCGGGCTTCAAGTCGAACACGACGGTGGGAGGGAAGGGCTTCAACGAGCTCCGGTTCGACGACACGAAAGACAAGGAACAGGTCTTCATCCACGCCGAGAAGAACATGGACACGCGGGTGAAGAGCGCCTCGATGGAGAGCGTCGGCGGGAGCAAGCACGTGACGGTCGGCGGAGAGAAGGACGGCCAGAAGTGGGGCGAGTACCGCGAGCACACCTTCAAGGACAAGCACGTGGCCGTCGACAACATGCTCCAGGCACGATTCGGAGACGCGAAGGTGCTGGTCGGCGGGGGCGACGGGGAGGGACACCTCGATCTTTACGTCGAGGGTTTCTCGACAACGACGGTTGACGGCTGCGTCCGTGAGCACGTCAAGCAGCAGATGCACCTGGATGTCGACGAGGAGCTGATCGTCGAGGCCCGGAGCGTCGGCCTCCTTGTCGAGGGTTCGACGGGCTGCGAGTCCGGCGGCGATTTCAGTTTTCGAAGCAGCACGAAGGTCCTGCTGACAGCGCCGGAAATCTGCTTGAAAGGTGCTGGGGGCTTCGTCAAGATCGACGCGAGCGGCGTCACGATCGTCGGCAACATGGTCCTGATCAACAGTGGAGGGTCGGCCACCGAGGCTCCCGGTCAGGGGGCGGGGACGGTGGATGACGCCGAAAAGGCAGCCCCGACCGCACCTACTCCCGCCGACGACGCCAAGACCGGGCAGAAGTCGTGCTGACGCAAGGACCGCATCAGGATAGGAGGGGCTGAGCGATGCCGCCGGCCGCCCGGGTCTCCGACAACACGGCCCACGGGAGTCCTCTCGCCCCGGGCCCCGGCTGCCCCACCGTCCTCATCGGCATGATGCCCGCGTGGCGGGCGCTGCCGTCGGCGATGGCGAGCGCGGTCGAGGGGATCTCGAACGCCATGAACTCGTTCATGCTGAGGCCGCAGATGACGCCGGTGGACGCGACGGCGAGCCTCGCCCAGATCTCCGGGACGCTCATCCAGGGGGGGGCTGCCGCGGCCGCGAACGGTGCGCCGGCCGCGGCGGCGACCGCCGGCACGTCGGTCGGCGTGCTCACCGCCGCGAACGTCGCCCTGACGGCGACCTGGACCGCGGCCTCCGTCGTTCCCGGCGGTCAGCCCGCCGCGAACATCGCCTACACCGAAGGGATCAAGGCGGCCACGGCGGCCGCCGCGAGCGCCGTCGTCGCCTCGATGGCGGGCATTTCCGACATGACCGTCTGTCCGGTTCCCGTGCCGATCCCGCCGCACGGGCCGGGATTCGTCACGCGGGGGAGCGCGACAGTCAAGATCGGGAACCTCCCCGCGGCGCGCATGGGAGACCAGGTGTTCGAAGCCTGCGGCGGCCCCGCCCTGATCCTGAGAGGCTGCATGCAGGTGATCATCGGCGACAGCGGCTCGGGTGGAGGCGGGGGGGGCGGAGGGGCCGGCTCTGGTGGGAGCGGAGGGTCGGGAGGCGGAGGAACGGGAGGAGGCGGGGGTACGGGGGGGCCGCTCGGCCCGTTCGCGACCCAGGATGAAGCCGCCCGCGCCGCCCTGAACTCGGCCAACTGGCGCTCGATCGCGGAGAACCGCGAGTACACGGGCATGATCTACAGGGGCGTCGACGGGCAGTACTACGCGACGGACCCTCAACCTGCAGGCCTCGCAGGAGGCTCGTTGCCCGTCAACCTGATACCGGCCGGAGCCACGGAAACGGGCTTCTACCACACGCACGCCGACTACTCCCTGGCAGACGGAACACGCACGGATGCGGCGCACGACGAATTCGACTCCGAGCATTTCTCCCAGACCGACATCGACACCGCGAACGCCAGAGGAGCTGGGGACCCGAGCTACCGCTCCTACCTTGCTACCCCGAGCGGGGGACAGCAGGTCCACAACCCGTCGACCGGGACCATCTCGGCGTTCTGATGAGACGGCAAAGGAACACCGTGCCCAGGTGCGACGTTCAAGGAGAGTCTCTGCATGGTCTACATCGCTGAGTCTGTTTCCGGGCCCGTCGCAGACGCCCTGCCCGCGTACGCCGCAACCCTTCCCGGCTCGGGTGGGGCCTTTTCCGAGAAGGACCTGGCCGTTGCGACGGACGAAGGGAACCGGCACTACCTCGGCCTGGTCGCACGCGGAGCCTCCGCCGAGACGGTGGCGCTGTCAGAGTTCAGGACCGCTGTCGAGGGAGATCGCGTCGTCCCGGCGCGCTTCCCGACCGGACCTGCTCCGAAGTCGTTGCAGGTGGTGCCTGGCAGGGTCGCGCGAGCGATCGTGGTCGCGATGATCCAGCACCGGAGCCCGGAGCGACCCGGACCTTCGGGCAATGTGGGGTGGCGCGTCCAGGACCAGATCGTCGTGGTCCTGGTCGCGCCCGCGCGCGAAAAGGCCGACACGACTGCGATCGGTGGGGCGACCTCGGCCGGCAAGGAGGTCCACTACCACGTCGACACGAGGTCCTTCACGGTCGTCCGAAGGTCGTTCGCCCGCTGACTGCTCCTCCGAGAGACCCTCCGTCGCATCCGGCGGCGACGATGTGTCTCGCGACGTTCTCCTGGTGAGCCGGGTCACCCCGATGTCCGTATGGGACGCCCCGCCTTTGACCCGCATCCATCGATGACCCTATATTGACGGCAAGTCAATGGCCTGACCAGATCGTGGGCCCGGGTCTCCGGCAAGGGGGGAATCTCGATGGGTGAGTACAAGCACCAGGATCGGAAGCTGCGCGTCAACACTCCGCTCGGCCCGGACGAGCTGCTCCTGACGGGGTTCTGGGGCACGGAGGCGATCTCGACGCTGTTCGGCTATCGGCTCGAGATGCTCGCGGAGAACAAGACGAAGGTGGCGTTCGACGCGATCCTCGGGCAGAAGGTGACGGTCTACCTGGCCCTGGCGGACGGGAGCGAGACGTACCTGAACGGGCTGTGCGTGAAGCTCGCGCAGGGGGGGCGGAACGACCTCTTCACCGAATACGAGGCCGCGCTCGTGCCGGACGTCTGGAGACTGACGCGCAAGGCGCAGAGCCGGATCTTCCAGCGGATGACGGTGCCGGAGATCCTGAAGAAGGTCTTCGCCGGATACACGGTGGACTGGCAGCTGAACGAGAAGTACGAGCCGCGGGACTACTGCGTGCAGTACCGGGAGACGGACTTCAACTTCGGGGCGCGGCTGATGGAGGAGGAAGGGATCTACTTCTTCTTCGAGCACTCCGACGGCGACCACAAGATGATCGCTTCGGACAGCCCCTCGGACCACCCGGACCTCGCTGGAGACAACAAGCTGATCTACGAGGAGGTCGAGGGAGGAGTGCGGGACGAGAACCGGATCTGGGCCTGGAAGAAGGAGCAGGAGATCCGGCCGGGGAAATGCCTCCTCTGGGACCACACCTTCGAGCTGCCGCACAAGCACCTGGAGGCCGAGGCGCTGATCCACGACAGCGTGACGGTGGGCAGGGAGACGCACAAGCTGAAGGTGAAGGGCGTGGACCAGATGGAGGTCTACGACTTCCCCGGGGAGTACGCGCAGCGGTTCGACGGGATCGGCAAGGGGGGCGGGGAGCAGGCCTCGGAGCTGCAGAAGATCTTCCAGGACAACGAGCGGACGGTCGGGATCCGGATGGACGAGGAGACGACACCGGCAGTGGTGATCCGGGCGAAGAGCAACGTGAAGCACCTGGTGCCGGGGTACAAGTTCACGCTGCAGAGGCACTTCAACGCGGACGGGGAGTACGTACTGACGTCGGTGAAGCACGCGGCGACGTGCGGGGCGGGGTACCGGTCCGGCGAGGAAGCGGCGCTGACGTACGAGAACGAGGCGACGTGCATCCCGGCGGCGATGCCGTACCGGCCGCGGCGGACGACGCCGAAGCCGGTGGTGCAGGGAAGCCAGTCGGCCGTCGTCGTGGGGCCTTCCGGAGAAGAGATCTTCACGGACAAGTACGGGCGGGTGAAGGTGCAGTTCCACTGGGACCGCGAGGGAAAGAACGACGAGAACTCCTCGTGCTGGATTCGCGTCGGGACGAGCTGGGCCGGCCGGCAGTGGGGCGCGATCCGGATTCCCCGGATCGGCCACGAGGTGATCGTCGACTTCTTCGAGGGCGACCCGGACCAGCCGATCATCGTCGGAAGCGTCTACAACGCCGACATGATGCCGCCGTACGACCTGCCCGAGAACAAGACGCAGAGCGGCGTCAAGAGCCGGTCGTCTCTCGGCGGAGGGCCGAAGAACTTCAACGAGATCCGCTTCGAGGACAAGAAGGGTAAGGAGGAGTTCTACCAGCACGCCGAGCGGAACCTGACGACGGTCGTCGAGGTCGACGAGGGCAGGACCGTGGGCGGGAACCGGGGCACGGGGATCGGAGGGAACGACTCGCGCAAGGTCGGGAAGAACGACACTCACGAGATCGGCGGATTCCAGACGATCGACGTCGGGAAGTACCAGACGCTCACGATCGGGGACTACCGCAAGACCGGCATCACGAACGACGACACGATCACCGTCGGCGGGAGCGAGGAGCACACGGTCACGAAGGTCTTCAAGGTCGAGGCCGATACGATATTCCTCGTCGCCAAGAACCAGATCCTCATCGGCGTCGGCGGCTCGACGATCAACATCACCTCCGGGCGGATCGACATCCAGAGCGGGGGGGCGATCGAGGCGAAGGGCAAGACGGTCGACGCGCTCGCCGAGGATCGCGCCAAGCTCAAGGGCGGGAGGGTGATCGTCGAGGGCGCCAGCACCGTCGACGTTTCCGCCACGGGGCCCGTGAGCGTTTCCGGGGCCGTCGTGAAGCTGAACGCGTGAGCGGTCCGGGCGTGAGGAAGAGCGTGCCCGCGAGGAGAAAGGCGGCGGTGGGAAAGCCCGCTTCCGGCGGTCGCTCGCTCGCTCTGCGCGACGGAGGCCGCGCGCAGCTCTCGAATGAGCCGGAGGGCCAGGCGTTGAGGGTCGTCTCCCGGGACGGCCAGGTGCGGCTCGAAGTCTTCATGACGCCGTCCGGTGCCGTCCTGCGCTTCGCGGGGCCGAGCCTCGCAATCGAAGCCGGGGGCGACCTGGCCATCCGGTGCGGCCGCTTCGAGGTCCAGGCGGAGGCGATCGCCCTGGGCGCGGCCCGGGAGGTTGCCGTGTCGGCAGGGCACGGGCTCGACCTGCGGGCCGGACGCGACGCGGCCGTCTCGGGACAGGCGGTGACGGTGGAGGCACGCCGCGGCGACCTCGCCCTCGCAGCGAACGACGACGTAGCGCTCAACGGCGAGCGGGTCCTGCTGAACTGTCCGACGGACGAAGAGGTCGAGAAGCGCACCCGTGAGGTGACGACCCTGAAGGACCTTCTCGAGCTGCCGTTCCAGTCTCCCGGCAGCCCGAGACGGCTGCCTCCCAGCGTCCCGGCCGAGGAGAAGGGGCCGTGAAGCTCGAGAACGGCACGGCGATGGCGGCGCACCTCTTCTCGGGACCGGCGAGCGAGACCGACCTCGGCTGCGCTCTCCTCCTGAAGGCGACGTTCGCACTTCGGGAAGGACGGCTCGAACCGGTCGTGGACGCGGCCTGGCCGATCCACCTCGCGCCTTTCGAGACTCCCTACGGGACCTTCCCGGGAGAAGTGGCCCCTCGCAAGCCGAAGACCGACGTGCTCGTCCTCGGAAGAGCGAAAGCGCCTGGCGGACAGGCCGTGAGGCAGATGACCGTCTCGGTCTCGGTGGGCAGCTTCCGTCACACCCTCGCGATCTTCGGCGACCGGCGGTGGGAGCGTTCGGGCACGAGCCTTCGCCCGACGGAGCCGCTCCCGTTCCGGGAGATGCCGATCGTCTGGGCGAACGCTTTCGGGGGAAAGCTCACGACGCCCGTGGGCGACATGCCGAACACCGACAACCCGGTGGGCAAGGGCTTCTTCCTCGACGAGCGGGAGGGAGACGGTGTTCCTCTCCCGAACGTCGAGGACCCCAGCGCGCTGATCCGCTCGCCGAAGGACATCCCGAGGCCGGTCGGATGGGCACCCTACCCGCTCGCCGGAGGCGTTCGGATGGAAAAGCTGCGCGGGCCCGACGGAGCGCCGCTGCCATACGACGTCGTCGAGCCGTGGGTCATGGGCTGGGCTCACCCCGACCTCATGATCGAGACGCCCGCAGCCGGGACGAGGATCGAAGTCCTCGGACTCACGTCCGACGGGCCGATCTCGACGGCCGTTCCGGCCCTTCCGGCGCGCGTGACGCTCGTAAACGGAGAGGAGATACGGGGCCTTGCGCCCCGCCTCGACACGCTCATCGTCCAGGCCGAGGAGCGCAGGCTCGTCGTTCGCTGGAGAGCCGCCGCAACGTTCGAGATGCGCCCGCGCGAGGTCCGGCTGGTCCGGATCGAGTCGGCCTGAGGAGAAGCCGTGCTTCACCGCGTTCTCGCAACCTACGACGTCTGCATCTCGGTCGAGGTCCACATGGACGGCGCCATGCCGCCGTTGAGCGCTGTCGGCGGCTCCGTCAGCACCCTCCAGTGGCTCGACGCCTGGTCGAAGAAGGCCCCGAAGGTCATGATGGGCTCCCTGCAGGTCAATCCGCTCGGGATGGGACACGACACGGGGATCACGCGCCCGCACATTCTCGTCAGCATTCCGCCGACGCCGTGGATGAGCGTGGCGGCGAGCGCGAAGGCGACCCTCACGAGCTCGTGCAAGCCGATGTTCAACGCCCACAAGACGCAGGCCGGCTGCGGGCTGCCGGCGGGAGGCGAGTCGCTTCCCGTAACCGCGGAGCCGACGCCGTTCGTGGGGGTCCTGATCGGGACGGTCTGCGGAGGCCCGGTGAACACACCCGCTTCGCTCCCCGCGCCGCTCATTCCGACCCAGCTCTCCGTCTACACGGGAATGACCTGGGGAGACATCATCGCCGGCGTGATCAACATCGTCGTCGACATGGCCGTTTCCTTCGGCATCGGAGCTCTCGGTGGGGCCCTCGGAGGAGGGAAGGTCGCTCAGCAGGTCATCTCGGTCATCGTCCCGGTCGTGGGCGCAGTCGGTAAGGGGGTCGGGCTCAACCTCGACGTCTCGATCGACAACCCGGGACGGATCGTGCAGGAGGCCGTCGACGGAGACGGCATCGGCTCGGACGCGCAGCCGCAGATCCGCGTCTTCGGCTTCGGAGTACAGGGGACCGGCTCGAAGGGCGGCCGGACGACGGGCGCCCAGCCCGTCGGGCCGTGGAGCAGCTGAGCCGTGGCCGACGACGGCACCGCCCTCCTCGCCCACCCGCAGGGCATCGCCGTGACCGCGAAGCGGACGTATCGGATCGTCGCGGCGGGGCGATGCGTCCTCGCCGACGAGCAGGAGCCGATCGTCCCGGAGCTCGTCGCCGACGACGGGCTCCTCGTGGCCGACACCGACCTTCTGTCGTTCAAGCCGGGAACCGACGTCGTCGTCACGGCGATGGCGCACGCGCCGGGCGGTCGGACGCTGGCGGAGATGACGGCGGCTGTCACGGCCGCGGGCCGTGCGGTCACACTTCGCGTCGTCGGGAAGCGCAGAGTCGTCAGGCGAAGCGGCTTCTGGGGCTTCTCCGACCCCGAGCCGTTCACGAAGGCCCCGCTGGGATGGCGCGAGGCGTACGGTGGCATCGATGCCGTCGCGCGCGAGAGGCTGGACGCGGCAGTCCTCGCGCCGCTCCAGAAGTACACCACGTACGACCTCAAGTTCGCCACGGCGGCGGCCTATCCGAGGAACCCGGTGGGGAAGGGGTATGTCCTCGAGGACAGGCCCGACGTCGAGGGGCTGGACCTTCCCACGGTCGAGGACCCCGAAGACCCTCTCTCGCCGGGGCGGCTCTTCGTCGGCCATCCGGACGCGTGGTCGAAGCAGCCTCTTCCGGTCGGCCTGTCCTGGGTGAACTACGGCTGGTTTCCGCGGTCGGCTTTCATGGGGCTGCCTCAGGTGAAGCTCCCGCCGGGAGAGTCGCCGGCCAACACGCGGCTGAAGGAAGTCGACCGCGGCTGGGCCCCTGCCGACGTCCTGGTCGGCCGCCCCCCCGAGGCCAGGTTCCACGTGAAGGCAGGAAACGGAGCGGCGCCGCCGCTGGTCTTCCCGACGCACCTCACGGGCCGCGAGTCGATCACGCTGACGAACCTCGATCCCCGCGAGGCGAGCCTGACGTTCGAGCTTCCCGGCGAGCGGCCGCGCATCGGGATTCGCCCGCTCGGCGAAGGCGAGCGCGAAGCGCCCGCGAAGCTGATGTCGGTCCTCGTCGACGTCCCGAAGCGGCGCGTCTCGCTCGTCTGGGCCGGCGTCGTCCTGCCGAAGCTCCCGCACGCGCCGACTCACGGACCGAAGGTGGGGTTCCGGGTCGAGTGGTGAGAGGCGGCCGGGGGCCTGGCCGAGGGGCGCCCCCGGCGCTCAGCTGCCGATGCCGCGACGGCGTAAGGCGTCGGTCAGGCTGAGGAGAACGCCTGAGGGGGCGTCGTCCTCGGAGGTGTCGGTCTCGACGGTCCCGTCCTTCTTGTACTTCCAGTGTGCCGCGCCGCCTCCTTCGGCCTGCGCGTGCATCGCCACCGTCCGGATCTGCACCTCGTAGACGAGGCCGCCAGGGGCCCGGATGCAGGTGTGGAGGCTCTGGTAACCGTTCTCCTTCGGCTCGGCGATGTAGTCCTTGAAGCGCAGGAGCAGCGCCTCGAACCGGTGGTGGAGCGCCGAGAGCGCCATGTAGCACTCCTCCTCGGACTCGAGGAGGATCCGGAAGGCGAAGATGTCGTGGATCTGTTCGATCGCCAGGCCCTTCGACTTCATTTTTCGCCAGATGCCGGCGAGATGCTTGACGCGATGCTGCATCGAGCGCGGCTTGACTCCCGCCTCGGCGAGCGCCGACCTCAGCTCGGCTTCCCGGTCCCGGATCCACTTCCTGCGGGACGAGGTGAGGCCGGCCGCGCGGCGGCTCACGTCGGCGTAGGCGTCGGGCTCGAGGATCCGGAACGCGGCGTCCTCGAGGCGCGACTTGAGCGAGCTCTCCCCGAGGCGCTGCGCCTCGTGGACGTCCCTTTCCCAGACCTCGTACGCCGCGGCGCGCGCGGCCGCGTCGGAGGGCTCTCGCGTCTCCAGGAAACGGCAGCGCGCCACGAGGTAGCGGCGGAGGATCCTCTTCCGGAACGCCTCTTCCTGCAGCGAAGCTCCGGGGGCAGCCCGTTCGACGTCCTTGCGCTCCACGGGCGCGGTCGCCGGCACCGGGCGCAGGCCCGCGAACGTCCGTCGTTCGGCCTCGACGAGCCGGCGGACGGTTTCCTCCAGCTGGGTCCCGAGGTTGCGGAATCGATAGGCGAGCCAGCGCATCTCCCACGCACCCCGGGGAATCTCGAGGCCGCTCCAGTACCCCTGCTCCATCTGCTTGACTCCCTCCAGGAGGCGCCGGAGGGGCCGCTCGATCAGGAAGACGTAGGCGAGGTAGAGGGAGACGAGGATGCACAGCGCCGCGACGCCCAGGGAGAGGAGCCACTGCCGCCAGCGGCGCGCCGCCATGTCGCGGAAGCGGGTCTCGTCCTGCCAGATCTCGAGCGCGCCCTGCTGCCTCGGCAGGAGCCGGGACCGGACCGGCACGTGTGCGGTGAGCGCGTCTTTCGGTGGCTTCGGTGCCGGCCCGGTCAGGGGCGTGGCGACGACGTTGCCCGTCGCATCGACGAGGAGGACCCTCACGCTGCCGTGCCCGCGTGTGAAGTGCGCCACCTGGAAGTGGGAGAGGCGGGCCTGGACGGTCGCCAGGTCGGGGGCCTCTTCGACGTCGGCGGCGAGCGGCGCCAGCGTCTGCTCGAGGAGGAGGCGGCGATCCTCGCGCCCTCGCTCGATCTCGCGTTTCTGCACGACTCCCGTCAGGACGCCCAGGACGAGCGTCACGATGACGGAGGTTGTCAGGCCCAGTCGCCATCCGAGCGGCACGCCCCGGGCAGGTACGCCGGAAAGGCTCAAATCGACCTCGTCACGGCAAGGACCGTGCCCCTGATTCTCTCGTCCGCGCGAGGCCCCGGCAAGCGAAACCGGGCGAACCTCAAACGGGCCGGAGACCGGCCTCGTCGAGGATGTGACGGACCTCCGCGCGTGCCGAGGCGGCCAGGGGCGGCAGCGGGCGGCGGGGAACTCCCGCGGGCCGCCCGAGGAGCTCCAGGGCCGCCTTCAGGCCGGGCACGCCATGCTGGCTCGTCACGGCGCGGGCCATGGGAAGGAGGCGGAGGTGCAGCTGGCGGGCTTCGTCGAGGCGTCCTGCCAGGAACGCCTCGCGGATCGCCACGCACTCCCGCGGCGCCACGTTGGCGGCGGCGAGGATCGCCCCGGTCGCGCCGACGGCGTAGCCCGGCAGCGCGGCACCGTAATTCCCCGAGAGGACCGAGAACGGCTTTCCCTTCGGGGCGAGCCGGACGAGCTCGGCCAGCTGGCCGATGTCGCCGGAGCTGTCCTTCACGCCCGTCACGTTCGGGTGCGCCGCGAGGCGCGCGACGACGGACGGCGCTGCGTTTACGCCGGTGTTCGCCGGGACGTTGTAGAAGAGGACCGGGACGGGGGAGACCTCGGCGACCGCCTCGAAGTGAGCGGCCAGCGCGTCGGCCGACATGGAGCCCTTGAAGAAGAACGGCGTCACGACGAGGGCGGCGTCGGCGCCGGCCCCCGCGGCCCGCTTCGTCGCCTCGATCGTGGCGCGTGTCGAGAGCCGCCCGGTGCCGGCGAGGAGGGTCATCCCCGGCGCCGCTGCGTCCCGGACCGTCCTCACGACGCTCTCGGCCTCCTCCTCGTCGACGTGCACCGCCTCGCCGTTCGACCCGAGAGCGAGGAACCCGGCGAGCCCGGTCCCGTTGAGCCCCAGGACGAGCGCGGCCAGGAGCCCGAGGTCGAGGCCCCCGTCCTCCCGGAACGGAGTCGGAAGGGGAGGGAAGATTCCATCCATGTGGGGATGATATGGGGTTCAGGTCTCGTCGAGACCCGAACCCCGTCGACGGGGCGCTGGTTGACGTCGTCGTGACTTCAGGCGGAACCTCGCGGCATGAGAATCGTCGAGACGCCGCACGCACCCCACCCCGCCGGCCACTACTCGCAGGCCGTCGTCCACGGCGGCCTCGTCTTCGTTGCAGGTCAGCTTCCTCACGACGCCGCCAGTCCGGGCCGTCCTCCGGGCGGCGCGGAGGAGCAGACGGAACGAGCCCTCCGCAACGTCGAGGCGATTCTCGAGGCAGCGGGGAGCGGCCTCGACCGGCTCCTCTCCGTGACGGTGTACGTCACCGACATTTCGCTCTGGCCGCACGTGAACGCGGCCTACGCCAGGGTCCTCGGGGCGCACCGTCCGGCGCGCGCCGTCGTCCCCGTGAAGGAGCTCCACCACGGCTACCTCGTCGAGGTGCAGGCCGTGGCGGCGCTTCGGGAGTAGGACGGCGCCCTTGCAGGGAACCGCCCCGCGCTCGAACGTCCTGCCCTGGATCGCCTACGCGGTCTGCGCGATCGTCTGGGGGAGCACGTACTTCGCCATCGCCGTCGCGCTCGAGTCGTTCCCGCCCTACGGCATGGTTGCGGTCCGGTTCGGCGTCGCCTCGGTCCTCACCCTGGGGGTCGCGCGCCTGTTCCGGGAACCGTGGCCTGCGCGAAAGGAGCTACCGCACCTGGCTCTCGTCGGCGTCCTCCTCCTCGGCATCTGCAACGCCCTCATCGTCTGGTCGGAGACGCGCGTCAGCTCGGGCGTCGCGGCCGTCCTGGCCGCCCTGACGCCCGCCTGGTTCGGCATCCTGACGGCGCGGACCGAGCCGCTCGGCATGTACGGGTGGATCGGAACCGGCCTCGGCCTCGCGGGAGTGGTCGTCCTGGTCGGGCCGGGATCGAGCGGCGGAGTCGACCTCGTCGGGGTCGCGGCGATCCTCCTCGCGACCGTTCTCTGGGCGGTCGGAACGCTCCACCACCGGAAGCACGTGAAAGGGGGCGGCGCCCTGACGAACGCCGGCCTCGAGATGCTTGCCGCGGCCATCTTCGGGGCCGTCCTCGCGCCCCTTGGCGGGGGCTTCGTGCGCGGGGCCGTCACGCCGAAAGCGCTCCTGGCCATCGGATACCTCGCCGTTTTCGGCTCGTGCCTCGCCTACACGGCCCACCTCTATCTCTCGAAGGCCTGGAGCCCCGCCCGAGCGGGGACTTATGCGTACCTGAACCCGGTGATCGCCGTCCTGCTCGGGTCGGCAGTTCTCGGTGAGGCCTTCAACGCTCGAATGGCGCTCGGGATGGCCGTCGTCCTGGTGGGCGTCGCCCTCGTCCAGTACCGGTCCCAGCGAGGCTGATGCCGGCCGTCGGGGCCTGCAGATCCCCTCGCGCGGCGTCCCGCCGCGAGCCCTTCGGGACGGGGCTCTGGCCCTCGACGGTTTGATTCCGGGCCGGGGCCGGTACATCCTCCCGGCCGGGGGAATCCCTTCCGGAAGGTGGAGCCATGCCCGTCGATTTCTTCGTCCTGAACGGCCTCGCGTGTCGGGTGCAGGCGTGAAGCGGTTCGCGCTCCCCGCGTTCGCCCTCCTCATCGCGTCGCCTCTCCTCCTCGCCCGCGAGCTGCGGACCGATCCCCGCCAGTGGATGATCGAGCTGGAGGGGGAGCCGGCCGTCGAAAGCTGGCTGAAGGCGGGCGTCGCGGGCCGAAAGGCGGCATTGGGAGCCTCCGTGGCCAGAGTCTCGGAGCTCGAGAGCGTCCAGCTCCGGATGGAGGAGCTGCTGACGGTCCCGGAGATCGGTGCCCGCGTCCAGTATCGGACGCAGCGGCTCTTCAACGGGATCGCCGTCTTCGTCGACCCTGCGCGGGTCGACGCGATCCGCGCCCTCCCAGGCGTGAAGTCGGTGAAGCCCCTCGTCCTGCACACTCTCTCCAACTCCACGAGCGTGCCCTTCCTCGGCGTGCCGCAGCAGGTGTGGCAGGCGTACGGAAACGCAGGCGAAGGAGTGAAGGTCGGGATCATCGACAGCGGCATCGACTACCAGCACGCCATGTTCGGCGGGAACGGTGCAGAGGCCGACTACCGGGCCAACGACCGCACGGCGGCCCCCGACGCGTTCTTTCCCACCGCGCGCGTCGTCGGCGGGTACGACTTCGCCGGCGACGCCTACGGCTCCGGCGGAGCGGCGAGGCCCGACCCCGACCCGATGGACTGCGGCGGGCACGGGAGCCACGTGGCCGGCACCGTCGGCGGCTCGGGCGTCAGAGACGACGGCACGACCTTCCCCGGGCCTTACGACGGCAACGTCCCGTTCTCGTCCCTGCGTATCGGACCGGGAGTCGCCCCCAGGGCGAGCCTCTACGCGCTGCGCGTCTTCGGCTGCTCGGGATCGACGGGCCTCGTGACGCAGGCGCTCGAGTGGGCGGTCGACCCGAACAAGGACGGGGACTTCTCCGACAGGCTGGACGTCGTCAACATGTCCCTGGGCTCGGAGTTCGGGGAGAGCGACGACTCGAGCGCGCGGGCCACGGACAACGCCGCCCGTGCCGGCGTCGTGGTCGTCTGCTCGGCGGGCAACAGCGGCGACACCTACTTCGTCACGGGTAGCCCGGGGTCCTCGGACTTCGCGATCTCGGTCGCAGCCTCGGTCGACTCCGGAATCACGGCCGGCTCGCTCCGGGTCCTTCAGCCCTCGTCCGTCGCGGGGTCCCGCGGCGCGGGAACGGCCAGCTTCGGGGGCACGCCCCCGGGCGAAGGGACCGTCGGATCCCTCGTCCCGGCCACTCCGGCGGATGCCTGCGCGACGATCACGAACGGGCCCGCGTTGAGCGGGAAGGTCGCCCTGATCAATCGGGGTGACTGCACCTTCGTCGACAAGGTCAAGAGGGCGCAGACCGCAGGCGCCATCGCGGTCGTCGTCGCCAACAACGTCGAGGGGACCCTGAACATGGGCGGTGACGACGCGACGGTGACGATCCCGTCGGTCCTGATCTCCCTCTCCGACGCCAACCGTCTGAGGGCGGAGCTCGCCAGCGGCGTCGTCGTCGCTCTGTTCCCGGGGTCCGACACCCTCGCTTCCTTCTCGTCGCGGGGACCGCGGCGGGAGAGCGTCCCGGCCGGACCCAAGCCCGACATCGCCGGACCGGGCGCGTCGATCACCTCCGTCCAGACGGGCGTGACCTTCACCACCGGCACGGGATTCCAGTTCACCGGCGGGAGCCCGTCCGCGACATTGTCCGGAACGTCGATGGCCGCGCCGCACCTGGCGGGGGTGATGGCGCTCGTGAGGAAGGCGCACCCGGGCTGGACGCCCGCGGAGCTGAAGGCGGCGGTGATGAACACTGCCGGGTTCGACGTCAGCAGCAATCCGCCGGCCGGATCGCTGCCGGTCTACGGCCCGGCCCGCGTCGGCGCCGGCCGCGTCGACACGGCCCGCGCGATCGCTACGAACGTCCTCGCCTTCAACGACGAGCGCCCCGAGCTGGTGAGCCTCGCCGCGTTCCTAGAAGGGGCGGCGCCCGTGACGGCGGTGCGCAGGCTCCGCGTCGTCAACAAGGGGGCGGCCCCAGTGACGCTGACGCCGGGCTGGGCCGGCGCCGCGACGATCCCGGGGGCCCGCGTCGAGGTCCCGGCGGCGCCCATCGTCGTCCCGGCCGGGGGCGCGACGGTGTTCGACGTCAACGTCGTCCTCGTCGATCCGACCGCGGTGACGCACGCGCCCGACCCGACGCTCGCCCTCACGCAAGGGAGCTTCGCCCCGCTCTCGAACCGGTTCTGGATGGCCGAGGCGGGAGGGGTCGTGACGCTCGCGGGCGGGCCCGCCGGGCCTCTCCGTGTTCCGCTGCACGTCGTCGTGCGCGGCCAGTCCGACGTGAGGGCGGCTTCGCGCGCGCTGGGCGCTCCGGCGTCGGGCGGAGCGTTCACGATTCCCCTCGTGGGGACGGGTCTGAAGACGGGGCCGCTCCTGCCGGTCGACGTCGTGTCGACCGTGTCGGCGTTCGAGCTGCACGCCGAGAGCCCGAAGAAGGCGGGGACGAGCGCCACGCGCGCCGCCGCCGACCTCGCGTGGGTCGGCGCGGCGAGCTCCGTGCCGGCTTCCGGGCTCGGAACCAATGCCACGGTCTGGTTCGGCGTGGGGACCTGGGGAGAGTGGGTAAACCCGTCGGAGGTCACGTTCGAGATCGACCGGAACGGGGACGGCATCGCCGACGCGAAGGTGAAGACGCTCCAGACGGGAGACGTGGGAGACCCCGCGAGCCCCGGGGAGACCGGCGACCCGACCGACGTCCTCGTCTCCTTCTCGTCGGCGAGCGCGCCGGCCTTCGGAACAGGGACATTCCGCTACCTGAACGTCGACCCGGCGACCCGGGACACGAACCTCTTCGCGTCGAACGTCGTCGTGATTCCGGCCCCGGCGGGTTCGACGGGTCTCGGCCTGTCGGCGGGGAACGCCCGGTTCCGTTATCGCGTCTCCACGTCCAGCACCTACGTCGGAAGCGTGGACGAGACGGCCTGGCTGACCTTCGACGCCGAGAAGCCGGGCTACTCGGTCCTCGCGGCGAACGGCACGCCCTTCCACGACGACCTCGGAGGCACGGCTCTGCCGGCGCGGTACGACGTGGCGGCGGCGCAGGCGACCGGGGCGCTCGGAGTGCTGCTGCTCCACCACCACAATGCCACGGCCTCGCGGATCGAGACGCTGACGGGGCGCAACACGCCGCCGACTGTGTCGATCGCCGAGCCCCTGCCGGGATCGACGGTCGACGCCGGGTTCCCCGTCCGCTTCCGCGCGTCGGGGACCGATGCCGACGCGGGGGACACGCTGACGTACGCGTGGGACCTCGGCGACGGCCGGACCGCGACGGGCGCCGACGTGACCGCGTCGTACGCGGGCGTCGGGTCGTATACCGCCCGCGTGACCGTCACCGACGGCGCCGGAGCCACCGCGGCGGCCCAGGTCACGCTCACCGTGCGCGCGCCGCAGGGCGTGACGGGGGTTTCGGCGCTGCTGCCCGTCGTCCTCGACGTGCGCGGCGTGGGGGGCGCGCCCTTCACGACGGAGGTGACGCTCGTCTCCCGGGCGGGCGTGGCCTCGCGCGCGCTGCTGTCCTACACGGCCTCGGCAGGCTCGGGCACGGGCTGGGCGGGGCTGGAGCTGGCGGCGGGGGAGACGCGGATTCTTCCCGACGTCATCGACTTCCTGAGGTCCCAGGGGCTTCCGATTCCCGAGGACGGCACGAACCAGGTCGGAACCCTTCGCGTCACGCTCGTCGGCGCGACGAGCGCCGGAGATCTCTTCGTCGGCGGACGGACGTCGACGCCGGGAGACGGGGGGAGCTTCGGCCTCTTCTACGCGGACGCCGCGACCTCGACCGCGGCCGCGATCGTCGCGGGCCTCCAGGAGAACGACGCGATGAGGTCCAACCTCGCGGTCGTGAACGCCGGGGCCGAGCCGGTGACCCTGGCGATCCGCCTCCACGGCCCGCTCGGCGAAGACCTCGGCGCCCTCGAAGACGCGGTACTGCCGGCCTGGGGCTGGAAGCAGTACAACCGGCCGCTGCTCGGGAAGGGTTCTTCCGGCCGGGCCCTCGTGACGCGGGTCTCGGGGACCTCCCCGTTCTCGGCCTACGGAGTCCTGAACGACGCGGGGACCTCGGACGGCTCGTTCGTCCCGCCGCTCTTCCCGGGCGCCGCGGGGCCTGCGGACCGGATGATCCCGGTCGTCCTCGACGTGAAGGGCCTCGGCACGAGCCGCTACGCGACGGAGGTGACGCTCGCGAACCTCGGTACCACGCCGCTCGCCCTCACACTCACGTACGGCGCGACGGCGCAGTTCGGGGGCGGCTCGGGCTCGGTGCCCCTGACGCTCGCCGCGGGCGAGCAACGCATCCTTCCGGACGCGATCTCGTTCCTTCGCAGCGGCGGACTGGCGATTCCGGGTGGCGGGGCCAACGTCGCGGGCTCGCTTCTGGTGAAGTCTCCTGCCGGCACTTCGGCCGGCGTCCTCGTGGCGGGAGCACGGACCTGGACGGGGTCGACCCTGCGGCCCGGGACGTTCGGCGTCTACTACCCGGGGCTGACCACGGCCGAATCGGCCGACGGGCCGGCGTGGGTGCACGGCCTGCAGCAGAACGCGTCGATGCGCTCCAACGTCGCGTTCGTCAACGTCGGGGACGCCGGCGCCGTCACGCTCCGGGTCACGTTCTACGGCGAGGCCGGGCAGGCTCTCGAGAGGCCGGAGGAGTGGACTCTCGGCGGCGGCGAGTGGAGGCAGCTGGGCCTTCCCCTCGGCACGCGGGGCGCCACGGCGGGCTCCGCGAGGATCGAGAGGATCTCGGGAGCGTCGCGCTTCATCGCCTACGGGGTCCTGAACGACGCGGCCACCTCGGACGGGAGCTACCTGCCGATGACGCGGTGACGGCCCGGCTATACTAGAAAATCAAGACCTGACCCCAGGGCGTCCTTTCCGGCGGCGTAGCCGGAGGCGATCAGCTCGACGTGGCGGTCGTACTCGTTCAGGCGGAACTGGCCGACCGACGGCTCGACGAGGAGGTCGACGAAGCGCAGGCCGGAGCGCAGGGCCATGACGCTGTTGATCTCCTGGGTCCGGAGGAGGGACCCGACGAGGGACGGGGCGCGCATCTTCTTCGCCCACGGGAGGAGGCGGCCGCGCAGCACCTGCCAGCCGGAGAGCTCCGGTCCGAAGCGGTAGGGCTTCACCTTGTCGACGGCGGGCGCTACGTTCACGCCGATCACGGTGCCGCAGTCGGCGCGCGTGGCCATTCGCTCCACCGGGAAGTTGTCGACGACGCCGCCGTCGACGATGACGTCCCCCTCTTCGATGATCGGCGGGAAGACGCCGGGAATCGACATGCTCTTGCGGACGGCCCGCCAGAGCGGGCCGCGCCGGTCGACGTCGACACGGGCGCGCGTGAGATTCGTCGAGATGCTGAAGAACGGGGTCCAGAGGTCCTCGATGGCGCGATCGCCGTAGAGGGACTTCATGAGGCGCAGCACCTTGCCGCCGGACATCAGGGAGACGAGGGGGAGCGTCCGGTCGTAGATTTTCGAGGGATCGGAGAACGTCTCGGCCAGCGCAACGAGCGGCGCGACGGAGCCGTGGAGCGCGTAGCCGGCGGCGACGACGGCGCCCATGCTCGCCCCGCAGACGAGGTCGACGGCGACTCCCGCCTCCTCGATGGCGCGGATGACGCCGACGTGGGCGACGCCGCGGGCGCCGCCGCCGCCGAGGACGAGGCCCACGCCACGGCCGGCGAGACGGCGGGCAAGGCGCTCCTCGTCGCGGCGGTTTCCGGGCCGGACGTGATGGTGGTCGGCGACGGTCCGCTGGGCAAGCCACTCCGACGTGCCGCGCGGCTCCGAGGTCGTGGCGGGATGGACGAGCACGAGCTCGGTGCGCGCCGGGAGCCTGAGCGCGGCGAGCCTCTCCTCGATGGCGCCGGGCACGGGGCTGCCGCTGGCGTCGGCGACGAGGACGATCCGGTCGGCCCGTCGCAGGCAACGCTCGCTCCAGACGGTCCATTCCGGACCCGCGTCCAGGACGAGGAACCGGGTGCGGTCCTCGAGCTCTCGGAGCGAAACGTCGACGGCGAGGCTCAATGGGCCGGAGAGCGGGGTGTTTGCGGCGCCGGACCGTCCATGGCGCTCGTCGAAGGCGCCTGCGCCGAGGGCGAGCGTGTCCCCGAGGGCTCCGAATCGCTCGGCGAGCGTGCGCCCGAGGGCGAGGGCCGCTGGGGTGGACGCCAGCGGCACGAGCGCGATCGTGAGGCCGCCCGGTGCCGTTGCCGGGGAGGCGGCGCGGGACCTGGGAGCCTGTCCATTCATCTGGCGCTCGGCGACGATCGACGCCACCTTCAGCAGCGCCTCGGGGTGTCGGAGAGCGAAGCCCCGGAACGCCTCGCGGCCGAGCCGGATCACCTCGCTGTCGCGGAGCGCCAGGACGGTGGCGGAGCGGGGCATCTCCGCCAGGAGGCCGAGCTCGCCGAGCGTGCTGAAGGCGCCCGTCTCCCGGACGGTCACGTCGGCGCCATCCGGGCCCTTCACGATGGTCCGGAAACGCCCCGTGACGACGACGTACATCGCGTCGCTCGCCTCGCCCTGCCGGACGAGGACCTCGCCGGCGGCCACGCGCCGCCACTCGACCGCCTCTTCCAGCTCGCGGAAAGCCGAAGGCTCCGTGAGGCCGAAGAGCTCCTCCCAGACGCGCAGGAGCTGCGTACGCCTCAGGCGGGGGCCGATGTCGGCCGTGAGCCGGGAGGCGATCTCGGGGTGGATGCGGGAGAGCTCGTCGAACCCGGAACGCAGCAGACGGACGAGCTCTCCGTCCGTGACGGCCGTCAGGGTCGCCGACCGGGGCTGCCCGGTGAGGACGGCCATCTCGCCGGCCCAGTCCCTCTCTCCAATCTCGCCGAGCGTCACCTCGGCCCCGGAGGGCGCCGCGCCCGTGACGCGGAAGCGTCCGCCCTTCACGACGAACATCGCGTCCCCGGGGTCGCCACGGCGAAAGACCGTCTCCCCGGCAGCGACGCGGACCGTCGAGACGAGGGCGTCCACGGCTCCGCGGTCCGCGGCCGCAAGCGCGTCGTACTCGGGATAGTGGAATAGGAGGGCCCCATCACCGGACCGGGCGGCTCGTTCGTGCATGTCAGGCAGGCTCCTTCGATGGTCAATGAGTTGAACGGGTTCGAAGCGGATGGTAGCGGAACGAGGTGCCCGGCAGCACGTCTGTGTTAACGCAGTGCTGCTGGGAACCTGTAATAGAAAATCAAGACCTGACCCCCACCGGAGGAATAAGATCCTCGACGGATGGGTTCGAAACGGCTCTTCACGGACTTGCACGTTCCCTCCGGCGGGAGCTCCACGCGGCCCGCGGAGATCCTCGTCGAGGGGGAGCGGATCGCGGCCGTGGCCGGGCCGCGGGAGCTCTCCCGCGGCGACGTCGAGGTCGCGAGCCTGGGCGGTCGGCTCGTGCTGCCGGGCGCGATCGACGGTCACGTCCACTTCGACGACCCCGGATTCACGCACCGGGAGACGTTCGAGACGGGGACGCGCGCCGCGGCGGCGGGGGGCGTGACGACGGTCGTCGACATGCCGTGCACGTCGCTGCCGCCGGTCACGACCGCCTCGAACCTGAGGAGCAAGCTGGCCGTCGTCGCGCCGAAGGCGCACGTCGACTTCCTCTTCTGGGGAGGGGTCTCGGGGAACTCGATGCGGGAGGGAGACTGGCGCCGTGACGTCGCCGAGCTCGTTGCGGAAGGGGTCGGGGCGTTCAAGCTCTATCTCCTCTCGGGCATGGAGACCTACCGCGACCTCGCTCCGGACGAGATCCGCGAGGTGCTCTGCGAGCTGTTCCTGCACGGCGTGCCGGCCGGGATCCACGCGGAGGACCGCGCCCTCGTTCTCGAGGCGACGCAGAGGATGCGGGCCTCCGGGGACGAGTCGCCGCTCGCCTACGCCGCTTCGCGGCCGGCCGCGGCCGAGGTGAAGGCGGTCGCGACGATGCGGAGGCTTTGCCGGGAGACCGGCGCGCGCGTCCACGTCGTTCACCTGGCCTCGGGAGAGGCGCTGGAGGAGGTCGAGGCGGCTCGTCGCGAGGGGCTGCCCTTCTCGGCCGAGACCTGCCCGCACTACCTCGCCTTCACGCAGGACGACCTCGAGACGCTCGGCGCGCTCCTGAAGACCGCTCCCGTGGTCAAGACGGCGGCCGACCGGGAGGCGCTCTGGGCGGGCCTCGCTAACGGCGCGCTGCAGCACGTGGCGACCGACCACGCGGCGGGGGAGTGGCCGCGCGAGAAGACGACCGGCTCGATCTGGAGCGACTACGGCGGCGTTCCGGGTGTCGAGCTGATGGTTCCGTACCTTTACTCGGAGGGCGTGCGGAAGGGCCGGATCACGCTCGAGCGGATGGTGCAGCTCGTCTCCTCGGAGCCGGCCCGCTTCTTCGGGTGCGGTCGCCGGAAGGGACGGCTCGAGCCGGGGTTCGAAGCCGACCTCTGCGTTCTCGACCCGGAAGAAGAGTGGACGGTGGAGCCCGAAGGGCTGCACAACCTGAATCGCTACACGCCCTTCGCCGGGCGGACGTTCACGGGGCGCGTCGTGTCGACCGTCGTGCGGGGCCGGACCGCTTTCGAGCGCCGGTCCGACGGAAGCGAGGTCTTCGCAGCACCCGGAACCGGCCGCTTCGTGAAGCGGGAGGAAAGGGTCCCGAGGGCCTGACCGGGCCGGCTACTCCTTCATCGTCGCCGCGATTCCGGCGATGGCCTCCTGGGCCTCCTTCGCGAAGCCCGGAGAGGTGACGAAGCCGAGGACGACCTTGTCGCCGTTCTTCTTCGTGACGACGTAGACCTCCGCGCTGGACGGAGCCGGGATCTTCTTCTCGAGAGCCTGGCCCTTCACGGGCTTCCCGAGAAAAGTCCTCTCTATCGGCTTCCCGGAGGACGTCGTCGCAAGGAAGGTCGTCTTGACGTACTCGAGGAGCTCGGCGTCGCTCATTCCGGAGTCCTTCGGGAAGGCGACGGCCGTGAGGCTCACCTTCTCGCCGCCCGCCTTCGCGTCTGCCGGGTGGACGACCAGGAGAGCGTCGAACCCCGCGGGCGCAGGAGCCGAGAAGGCAATCGGGGGGGTGAACTCCAGGCCATGGACCTCGACGGCGGACGGCGGTCCAGCCGCAGATTCCGAAGCAGCATGGATGAGGGTGGCGGCGAAGACCAGGACGATGGGACGGGGCATTCCATTCCTCCTTGTCGTCTCTGCCGGCGTTCGTCGCCGGCCTCGGGGCGAGTGCGAAGCTATTCCTCGTGGCACTCGAGCGCGTCGCGCTCGAGGAGACCGGCGGTCGTCTGCTTCTTCCCGACGAAGCGCGTCAGGAGCCAGGCAGGGGAGCCCTCGTTGACGAGGCCGATCGCCTCGACCCAGTCCCCCTTGACGACGAACCCCTTGCGGGGCGCCGGGGGGAGGGAGCCGACGACCAGGAACTGCGCCTTCGGCTCGATCACCCTGCATCGGAAGGCAGGTTTCCAGCCATCCCTCTCGAACGTGTCGCCGGGCCAGTTCGCTCCGCAGAACGAAGCAATCCCTTTCGTCGTCTGCATGGTCACCTTGCCGCCCTTCGTCGTGAAGGTGACGGTTCCCTGCTCATCGACGTACTCCCACGTCCCGTCCCCGGCGAATCCCGCAACGCCGATGCCGTCGCACAGGTGTGCGGTCGCGCCGAAGACGCCGGAATAGGAGAAGGAGAGGGTGTCCCCGGCGCGCATCAGAGCGAGCGGGCCGTGCTGCCCGTACCAGACGCCCGTGGGGTCGAAGCCCCGGTCATCTGGCGTCTGCCCGAGGGAGGGAGAGGAGAAGAGAGCCGCGACGAAGGCCGCCACGAGGAGGACGGGGCGCCGAGAGCTCATCGTTACCTCCGTGTCCGGCCGTCGCCGTACGGCGGACGCCCGCGTCGCCTCGCGCGGTCGTCCCCGCGCTGTCTGCAATCCGATTGGAAAGCATAGCAGCGTCACCCTCGGGTAGGATTCCCGGAAGGCACTTCCGTGAAGCCCGCCGCGCTCTCGAGGACGAGGACCGGAGCTGGCGTCGTCGTCGCGATCAGCCTCGTCTCGATGATTCTGGGCACCGTCGGACGGCTGCATCCAGCTGACGGTGCGAAGCGGCCGGGCGGGAGTCTCCCGCGGGTTCGAACAGCGCCTTCTCAGTACTTCGACGTCGTCAGGGGAGCGTCGAAGGTGCCCGTGGCCTCCGCCATGACCTTGTCGCCGTTCCGGCTCATCACCTGGAAGGACCCCGTGACCCGCCCGCCGGAGGCTCCCTTGATGCTGCAGGTTCCTTCGGTCGCGCCGAACGAGGCGTTGGTGCCCTTCGGACCCGACAGGATCCGGACGACGACGGAGCTCCAGAAAGGCTTGCCGTAGCCGGCCTTCGGGCTGTAGCTGCCGTCGGCGACCGGGTTCGGCCCGTTGTGGAACGTCAGGACGAGGATGTACTCCTTCTTGCTCTTCAAGGGCAGGACGTACTCGTTGGCCATCTGGTCAGCCGTGAAGTCTCCGTTCGACAGGAAGACCTGGACCTGCCTGCCGTCCTTGCTGCGCAAGGCCGCCGCGGATCGGATGCTCTTCAAGTCGAGCGGGGAGACGTCCTTGAAGCCCGGGTCATAGCTGTTGGAGAGGGCCTTGATGGAGTTTCCCGCGGGCGCCTCCGCGAGGGAGGTCGTCGGGAAGAGGAGGAGGCCCAGGAGGGCGATGGCGAGGGTTCGCATGGTCACTCCTTCTCCGGCGGGTGCCGCCGGTCTGGTCGCTGTTCGGGGCGAGGGCGGTGCACGGTCCTCACCACGGGTCCGTCGGGCCGGGGCAGGCGGGGTAGGGCTGCTGGAACGCCATGCTCCGGCCCGGCTTCCGGCGGCTCTCGGACGCCATTCCGAAGGACCTCGAGCCCCAGAACCGGTCGCACGGGCCGCCGAGGAAGACGGTGACCGTGCTCCCCTTCCGGTCGACCATCCCCGCGTGCTGGGCCGCGTCGCAGACGCTCGAGCCGATGTAGTAGACGCGCGTTCCCCAGAGCGACCCCTCCCGGTACCGGGTGTACTCACAGGTGCAGTCGAAGCTGGACCCTTCCGGCATCGCCTCGAGCTCCTTGCTGAAGAGCGTCGGGCAGGGCGCCAGGTTCGCAGAGGCGCTCGGCGGGGGCGGGCACGGGGGCGGCTCGGCCGTGAAGGAGAAGGTCGCTGTGGGTGACGCCACGTTCTGCGAGACGACGCCGTTCGCCGCGGAGCCCCAGAGGCGAGGGCAGTCGGGCTGGCGCCAGAAGGTCACGACGTCGCCCGCGCGGGTCAGCATCCCGGCGTGCCGGGCCGCCACGCAGAGGTCCGACGACGGCGAGTAGCGCCCCGACCCGAAGATGTTGAGGCCGGTCATGTCGGTGCAGACGCAGGATCGGGACTCTCCGACCGACATCCCGCCGACGTCCTCGAACGAGATGGGGCACTGCGGGAGCAGCCCGGAAGCAGTCGACTCCGCCGATACCGCAGCAGCGGCCGGGCCGTCGCGGTACGCGGCGATCCGGGTGATCGGCCCGCCGGCCTCCCCCTCGAACCGGACCCGAACCCGGACCGGCCACCGCGCCCCGTCGGCCTGCCTCGGCGTCGCGAGCCCGAGGACGGCCTTCGGCTCGCCCGGTGCCGGGGAGAGCTCGAGCTTCCCGAGCTGTTGTTCGACCACGGACGTCTTCGCGGAGAGCGGGGGGTCGAAGAGCCACTCGACCTCGCGGGCCGCGCCCGTGCCGGGGCTCTTCGCGACGACGATTCGCGCCCCCTTCGGGACCTTTGCGACGGCGCGGAGGCTCGTGTCGTCCTCGGACTCCACCGTACCGAGATGCCCGCGGATGCCAAAGAGGTCGAGCATGCTCGCGGCCGGGAGCTCGGCCACCTGGAGGTTCTGCGCCGTCGCGTACACGTGGTGGAGCACCTCTCGGGCCTCGGCGAGGCTCCCGGGCCCCCGGCTCGGCCGGCACGACTTCTGAGCGAGGACGATGACCCCGGCGATCGCGGCGATCACGAGGGACGTGGCGAGCATCGTGACGAGGGCCACGGCTCCGGGGTTCAGGGCGACGCCCATGCCGCGAATCGAGCCGACCTGCTGCTCCAGGCGCGTGGGGGCGATCGGCACGGCCGGCGGGGGAACCCTTTCGGCGATCTCAGCGAGCGCTACGAGGGCGTCGGCCCAGTCCTTCACCTGCGCCGGCGAGGGGATCCAGCTCAGGAAGGCCGTCGAGAGCTGGAAGGTCAGGTTGAGGGCCCCGGGCCGGAGGACGAGCTGCCGGCGGGCGAACGGGCCCTCGAACCGGAGGAGCCTGGCGAGGAGCGCCGGGACGCCCGGCTCGGCGAGGAAGCGGCGCACCCACGCCTCCTCCTTGCCGTAGACGTCGAGCCCGTCGAACACGGGAATGGAGAAGCGGATCGGCTTCTCGCCGGCCAGCCCTGCGAGGAGCCGGGTGTCTCCCGAGCCGGCCGTGATGCCGAGGCGGGTCGCGACGGCAGTGTCGGCCTCGAGGGCGAAGCGGGGGCCGCGGGAGAAGAAGGCCTGCAGGCGCCGCCCGCCGTACGTCCCTTCGTACCGGCGGTACTGGAAGGCGTACGGAAAGCCGGCGAGGCCGAGGGCGCCGAACATCCCGTCGAATCGGCCGTTTCGCGAGCGCGTCGCGAACCAGGCGACGAGCGCCGGGAGGACGACGAGGAAGAAGGCGCCGATGCCGAACGGCAGGAAGATCTCCGTTCCGTCAGCGCCGACAGTCCGGCTCATCCGCCGGAGCGGGAGCAGGAAGCAGGCGATGAAGACCGCGAAGACGTAGATCGAGACGAGCCCGCGGACGAAACAGCCGCGGACGAACGACATCCCGGCGGACTGGACGATTCGACCCATCACGGCCTCCACTGGACGTCGACGTGCAATAGGGGGCGGACGGTCCGCTAAAGAGCAATTCTACGCCGCGACTCGCGGGGCCCCGCCCTTCGGTTCGCGCTACGATGTCCCGCCGTGAGCGAGTTCACCTTCGTCTGCAACGAGTGCGGCGCCCGGTATCCCGAGGACCGCGCGCTCTACGTCTGCCCGTCCTGCGCACGCTCCCAGGTTCCGGGCGGGTTCACCCGCGGCGTCCTGCGCGTCGACCTCGCCGAAGCCGGGCTCCCGCGCTGCTGGCCCGCCCATCCGCTCTCCTCGCCGGAGGCCCTTGCTGCCTTCCTGCCGGTCCGCGGCCCGGATTCCTTCTTCTCCTTCGCCGCCGGCGGGACACCGCTCCTCCCGGTGCCGCGCCTGCGAGAAGCTCTCGGAATGCCGCGTCTCTTCCTGAAAGACGACACGCGCAATCCCTCGGGGTCGACCAAGGACCGCGCCTCCCACCTCGTCGTCGCCAAGGCCATCGAGTACGGCTACGAGACCGTTGCCGCGGCGTCGACCGGAAACGCCGCGACGGCGCTCGCCGCTGCAGGAGCGGCGGCCGGGATCCGGACGGTCGTCTTCGTCCCCGCGACGGCGCCACCGGCCAAGCTGGTCCAGATGGCGAGCTACGGGGCGACACTCGTCCCGGTCGCCGGCACTTACGACCAGGCTTTCGAGCTCTCGGTCGAGGCCTGCGCGCGATTCGGCTGGTACAACCGGAACACCGCCCTCAATCCATTCACCGTCGAAGGGAAGAAGACCGCCGCCCTCGAGATCGCGCGGGATCTCGCGCCGGAGGCGCCGGACGTCGTCGTCGTTCCGACGGGGGACGGCGTCATCATCGCCGGCATCGCGAAGGGATTCGCCGACCTCGTTCGCTGCGGGCTGTTGCCGCGCGTGCCGCGTCTCCTCGCGGTTCAGCCGGAGCGGTCGGGCGCCATCGCGCGCGCGCTGCGCTCCGGGGCGGCGGAGATCACGCCCGAGCCGGATGCCGGGAGCGTCGCCGACAGCCTGACGGTCGCCGCGCCCCGCAACGCCGTGATGGCGCTGAAGGACATTCGGGCTTCGGGCGGCTGCGGTGTCCTCGTCTCCGAGGACGCGATCCTCGACGCCATCCCGCGCCTCGCTGCCGCGACGGCCGTCTTTGCCGAGCCGGCGGCGGCCATCGCCCTCGCCGGCCTCGAGATCGCGCTCGCCGAGGGGCTCGTATCTCGCGAGGAGGGCGTCGTCCTTCTCGTCACCGGCACGGGCCTGAAGGACGTTCCCGCCGCGGCGCGAAGGGTACGCGTTCCGGAACCGGTGGCTCCGACCCTGGAGGCCGTGGAGACGTTTCTCGCCGGATGACGGCGAGCATGCCCTGCCTGCCGCGATATCCTCCCGCCGCCCGCCCTCGCGGCGCGGCGGGAGGCCCCCGATGCCCGAGATCGACGTCAGGCAAAAGGTGCTCGCGGCCAACCAGGCCGCGGCCACTTCGCTTCGCGAGTCGTTCCGCGACCAGCGGACGCTCGTCGTGAACCTCATCTCCTCGCCCGGCTCCGGGAAGACGACTCTCCTCGAGGCGACGGTGGCGCGGCTCGCCGGGAAGCTGAAGATGGGCGGCCTCGACGGAGACATCGCGACGGAGCGGGACGCCGACCGTCTGCGCAAGGCGGGAATCCCCGCCCGGCAGATCCTGACCGGCGGCGCCTGCCACCTCGACGCCCGGCAGGTCGACGCGGCGCTCGCTGAAGAAGGGGAGAAGCTCCGGGGCCTCGACGTCCTCTTCATCGAGAACGTCGGGAACCTGATCTGCCCGACCTCCTACGACCTCGGGGAGGACTTCAAGATCGTCCTCCTCTCGACGGCCGAGGGGGACGACAAGCCTTTCAAGTACCCGGCCATCTTCTCGAAGGCGAGGGTGACGGTCCTTACGAAGGTCGACCTCCTGCCTCACGTCGACTTCGACGTTGCGGCCGTGAAGCAGCAGGTCGCGACGCTGAACCCGGGCGCACGATTCCTCGAGGTGTCGGCTCGGAAGGGCGACGGGATGGACGACTGGTGCGCGCTGCTCGAGGGCGAGCTGGCGAAGAAGAGGGCGTCGTGAACCGCAACCAGATCCTCTGGCTCGTCGCCATCGCGGGCATGGCCATCTGGCTCTGGAAGAGCGGGAAGGTCTCGAAGGACCCTGGCTCGTCGACGGCGCCGGCCACGCCGGTCGCGTCCAGCAGCACCGCCCCGGGCGTTGCCGGGGAAGCGTGCCTCACGGCCGTCGAACAGGCGAGCCGGCGCGTGCAGGAGGCGGCGACGGTCTTCGCGCGGGCTCCGATCAATCCGGCCGCGTTCTCTGCGGAGGCGGAGGGAGCATCGGCGGCGATCTCCTCGGCCGATGGAAAGTGTGGCGGAGGGAGCTCGACGGGCGAGCAGAGGGCGATGGAAGAGGCGCGTGGCGCCCTCGCCGAGATGCGCGCTCTCCTGTTGGACTTTTCGGGTGCCCTGTCGGGCAACGGAAGCGCTTCGGAAGCCCCGCGGAGGCAGGAGACGATCGACAGGCATCTGGCCGCCGCGCGGCTGGCGCTCCGGGGCTGACGGCCCCGGATCGCGGCCGGCGAGTCGGGGTCGTCGAAGAAGAAGGAGACGGAGTTGAGCGAAGAGAGGAAGCCCGGCGAAGGTCTGAAGGTCGTCCTCCGGCTGCGCATGTCGAGCCACGACGCGCACTACGGCGGGAATCTCGTCGATGGAGCGCGGATGCTCGGGCTCTTCGGTGACGTGGCGACCGAATTGCTGATCCGCCTCGACGGGGACGAGGGGCTCTTCCGCGCCTACGACTCGGTCGATTTTCTGGCGCCGGTCTACGCCGGGGACTACATCGAGGCCGAGGGTGTGATCACGTCCGTTGGAAACTCGAGCCGGAAGATGGCCTTCGAGGCGCGCAAGGTGGTCCGTTCGGCGCCGGAGATCAACGATTCGGCGGCCGAGGTGCTCGACCCGCCGGTCGTGGTCTGCCGCGCGACGGGGACCTGTGTGACGCCGAAGGACAAGCAGCGGAAGAGCTGAGGGCCAGCCGGACCGGCTGGCGCATCCGCGACGCGCGGCCGCGGTCGTCGGCCGCTCGAGAGCGACGTGGTATTTTCTGCGCCAACCCCTGTAAGGCACTGAATTCGTGACCCGGCGGTCCCGGCAACGGCATCGCCGAGGGGGTGAGGAGGTTGCCCGTGAGACCCGACCGATTCGTGCTCGCCCTCGCGCTTTCCGCCGTCCCCGTCGCAGCGGCGCCGCAGGCTCCTTCCGCCTCGTCGCGGCCCAACATCGTCTACATCCTCGCCGACGACCTCGGCTGGAAGGACGTCGGCTTCCACGGCTCGGACATCCGGACGCCGAGCATCGACTCGCTCGCCCGGCAGGGGGCGCGCCTCGAGCAGCTCTACACCCAGCCGCTCTGCACGCCGTCGCGCGCCGCCCTCATGACGGGCCGCTACCCCTTCCGCTACGGCCTCCAGACGCTCGTCATCCCGTCGAACGGCCGCTACGGCCTCGATACGGATGAGTGGATACTCCCGCAGGCGCTCAAGGAGGCCGGCTACCGGACCGCCATCGTCGGCAAGTGGCATCTCGGGCACGCCGACAGGAAGTACTGGCCGCGGCAACGCGGCTTCGACTACCAGTACGGCCCGCTCCTCGGCGAGATCGACTACTTCACCCACTCGGCGCACGGCACGCGCGACTGGTTCCGCGACAACGAGCCCGTGACGGAGGAGGGGTACGTCACCCAGCTCATAGGCCGGGATGCCGTCCGCCTCGTCGAGGGGCACGACCCGAAGGTCCCGCTCTTCCTCTACCTCGCGTTCACGGCGCCCCACGCCCCCTACCAGGCCCCGCAGGAGTACCTCGACCGGTACAAGGAAATCGCCGACCCGTCGCGGCGCGCCTATGCCGCGATGATCTCGGCGATGGACGACGAGATCGGCCGCGTGCTGGCGGCGCTCGAGCGGCGCGGGATGGGTCCGAACACGATCGTCGTCTTCCAGAGCGACAACGGCGGCCCGCGCTCGGCGAAGTTCACGGGAGAGGTGGACATGTCGAAGAGCACGATCCCAGCGGACAACGGCCCGTACCGGGACGGGAAGGGAACGCCCTACGAGGGCGGGACCCGCGTCGTCGCCGCGCTCCGCTGGCCCGGGCACGTCCCGGCCGGCAGCGTGGTGGACCAGCCGATCCACCTGGTCGACATGTACCCGACGCTCGCCTCCCTCGCCGGCGCCTCGACGGCCAGGTGCAAACCGCTCGACGGAGTGAACGTCTGGCCCACGATCGCGGAGGGGAAATCCTCGCCGCGCGAGGAGGTCGTCTACGGCGTCGAGCCCTTCCGGGCGACCGTCCGCAAGGGCGACTGGAAGCTCGTCTGGCAGACGACCCTGCCGTCGAAGGCCGAGCTCTTCGACCTGAAGAAGGACCCGTCGGAGACGACGAACCTCGCGGACCGGAACCCGCAGATGCTCGACGAGCTCAAGCGGCGCGCCGAGGAGCTCTCGAGAACGGCCGTCGAGCCCCTCATCTTCAAGGAAGCGTTCGACGTCTCCTGGCGCGGGCTCTTCGGGTCCGTCGCCCTTCCCGGCGCGGCGCAGGAGATCGAGAAGAAGCCCTGACCGCACGGGAACGTCTGCGGTCCTCGTCGGGAGCGCCAGCGCGGGAGTGCTGCCGCGGCCTTCGGCCTCAGTGGCAGCTGCGGCAGAGCTGCCCCTTCTCGTTCCGCATCGCGAGGTAGTAGGTCCGGTGCTCGCCGGACCGTTGCGCGATCCGCTCGAACAGGCTCGTCGAGGCCCACGGAGCGCGGTCGACCCGCGGCCGCGTCGTGTCGTGGCAGGTGACGCAGGTGTTCGTCCCGGCCTTCGTCAGGAGGAGTGGCGCTGGGACTGCGCGAGGGATCGGCACGCCGACCGGGTGGTGCCCGTCGCGGAGCTCGTGGCAGGAGGCACAGAGCGCGCGGCATGGGCGCGCGACGCGGCCGGCGAGGTTCGACGTCTCGTCCGCGCGGTGGCACGAGAGGCAGCTCTCGACGCTCCAGGAAGGATGGCCACCGGCGGCGCGGTTCCCCTCGGACGCGAGGGCTGCCGCGGGAGAGGCGAGGCAGACGAGGGCGAGGATCGGTGCAGCAGCATTTGCGTTCGGCATGGCGGTGCTCCTAGAAGGAAACGACGACCTGGGCGACGAACGAGTCGCGGTGGAAGCCCTCCTCGGCCTCGACGGCCGGGGGCGCGGAGAGGGTCCTCTGGTACTCCAGCTTCAGGGAGAGAATGTCGAAGAAGCTCGCGTTCAGGCCCGCGGAGAGTCGCTCCGTGCGGTCCCACGGCTCGTCGGCGGACGATTCCTGCGTCGACGAGGGTTCTTCCCTGGCCGTGTCGTAGCGCGCGAACGGCGTCAGCGGGATGCCGGCCGGAGCGCCGGCGTCGACGGTCGCGGTCACGTGGAAGCCCGAGCGGACCAGGCGCTCCGCGCGCCCCTCGACGGGTCGCAGGTCGCGTCGCACGTACTCCGCGCGGAGGCGGCCGAGCGGACCGCGCAGCTCGGAGTCGACGGCGAAGGAGGTCGACTCGGTCCCACCGTCACCGTCGAAGTCGTGTAGTGCGGAGACACCGACCTCGACCGCCCGAACGCGCCCGCGGAGGCGGTAGGGGTTGTCGAACGGCATGAGGCCGAGTCGTCCGCCGACGAGGGTGCCTTTGCCCTCTCCTCGCAGCCAGTAGGCTGACCAGGCGAGGCTTCCGGTTCCCCCGAGGAGGCGGACGCCGACGTCGTTGTATCCACCGTCCATCACGATCTCGGTCGTGAGCGGGGCGGAGAGCTCGGGCCGGTCTTTCGCGGCGAAGTACTGCCAGTCGCCTCCGAACGGGACGTCGAACCGGCCGATCTGGAGCCGGAAGCCCTTCTCGACGGGAAGGCGGCCGCGCGGCGCGACGGGCGCCCCGACGACGTGAACGTCGACGAAGCCGA
>Ga0209573_1000236_pt1 | contig 137101 bp, 141 predicted proteins | sample TNRBio252014_DNA_FD_185870 | JGI IMG/M metagenome (GOLD analysis project Ga0209573, IMG submission 185870) | Wastewater treatment Type I Accumulibacter community from EBPR Bioreactor in Madison, WI, USA - TNR Reactor_6/25/2014_ DNA (SPAdes)... | ecosystem: Engineered > Bioreactor > EBPR >...
ACACGGCCGGGGTGAACGACGCGTTCTCGAACGCGATCGTCTCGTCCTTCACCAATGTCGCGGGGCAATTGCGGTTCACGACCTTCGCCGATCCGCTGGCGGCGGGGGGCGCGTCCGGCCTGCTGGCGGGCGATCTCGACGGCAACGGAACCGCCGACTTCGCCATCACCCTGCGCAACGTCACGACCCTCGCCGCGACAAGCATCGTGCTGTGAGGCAAGGGCCTTCGCGCGGCAAACGCGCGAAGGCCCGCGCGCCGTCGTCCGCCAGGCAGGCTCACGCCATGCCGGCGCGGGGATCGTAGCGGTGGTCTTTCTCCCACCGGCGCATGAGGTCGGCGAGGTCGGCATCGGCGGCGGCGGGAAGGACGATCCTGAGGGTCGCATAGAGATCGCCGGCGGGCTGGCCGCCCGACGCCGGCAGGCCCTTGCCGCGCAGGCGCAACGTGCGGCCGCTTGACGAGCCCGGCGGCACGCCGAGTTCGACCGCGCCGTCGAGCGTGGGCGCGTTGACCTTGCCGCCGAGCACGGCCTCATAGAGCGTGATCGGCAGATCCATGCGCAGATCGCGGCCGTCGATGCGGAACAGCGGATGTTTGGCGACGCGGAGGGTGATGAGCGCGTCGCCGGCCTCGCCCCCGGCAGGGCCGGGATTGCCCTGCCCTTTCAGACGGATTTGCTTGCCGTCCTCGATGCCGGCGGGAACGGAAACCTCCAGCGTGCGGCCGGTGGGCATGATGACGCGGGTCTTGCCGCCCCTGACCGCCTCGACGAGCGACACCGTCGCGGTCGCCGCGACATCCTCGCCGCGCGGACGGGCGTGCGCCTGGCCGCCGCGCTTGCCGCCAAAGCCGAAAAGGTCCGCGAAAATATCGCCGGCGTCGAAGCCGGCATGGCCGCCGCGCGGATCGCCGTCGGCGCGGTATTCATAGTGGAACCCCCCGCCGGGATTGAAGCCGCCGCCCCCCGGCCGGAACCCGCCGGGGCCGAAGCCCTCGAAGCCGCGCGGCTTGCCCTCGGCGTCGATCTCGCCGCGATCGAATTGGCCGCGCTTCTTCTCGTCTCCGAGAATCTCGTAGGCCTGATTGATCTCGGCGAATTTCTCCTTCGCTCCGGGATCCTTGCTCTGATCCGGGTGCCAGGTCTTGGCGAGCTTCCGGAACGCCTTCTTGATGTCGGCGGCGGCGGCGTTGCGGGCCACGCCGAGGACGGTATAGGGATCGCGCATCTCAAGAGCCCATCTGTCGCGCCCGCCCGAAGCGCGGGACGCTGCTGTCTCGCACGTTATGTGGGCTTTATGGCGCCCCGGCGCAAGCCGGTCAGGTCTTCTTGCGCGGTTTCGCCTCGCGGACGGCCCAGTCGCCGGATTTGTCGACGCAGGCCGAGCCCGCGAGCGCATGCTCGCCGCCGCGCAACGCCATATCGGCTGCGAAAGGCCGGCAGACGACGGCGTCGGAGGGGAACGGACGGCCGGTCTGGACGAAGGAGCCTTTGGCCCCCGAAATCGGGTTGCTCCATTGCACGGGCGCGCCATTGCCCTGCGGATCGAGCGCCACGGCGAGGGCCGCGGCGGCGCGCCGCCAATCCTCCGGCTCCATGACGGGCCCGAGCGGGGAGCCGGTCTTCCCGATGCTGCCGGTCGCATCCTCGTCGGGCGCCGACAGGGACGGCAAGGGGATGGCCAGCGAGCAGCCGCCGACGAATGCCGCGACCATGAGGGCGGCGAGGGGCGCGACGAGGCGCTGCAGGTCGACGGCCGGGCAAGGATGGCCTTTAATGAGGCCGAAAACGCGAATATGTGTACGCACGAACACACCTGCCGAAAATTGGCCAGCGAGAATGAGATTAACGTGCAGCAGTTAACGCAGAGTGACTTCACCGCCGCCGCGGAGCCCTTCGCCCTGTTCGCCGAATGGCTTGCCGAGGCCGAGGCGAAGGAGATCAATGATCCCAACGCCATGGCGCTGGCGACCGTGGACGCCGACGGCCTGCCCAATGTGCGCATGGTGCTGCTCAAGGGCGTCGAGCGCGGCGGCTTCGTGTTCTACACCAACGACGAGAGCGCCAAGGGGCAGGAACTGGCGGCGAACATGAAGGCGGCCGTCGTGCTGCACTGGAAATCGCTGCGCCGGCAGGTGCGACTGCGCGGCCCGGTCGAGCGCGTAAGCGCGGCGGAGGCCGACGCCTATTTCCACAGCCGCCCGGTCCAGAGCCGGCTCGGCGCCTGGGCGAGCAAGCAATCGCGGCCGCTCGAAAGCCGCTTCGCGCTGGAGAAGGCCGTCGCCAAACTGGCCATGCAATATGCGCTTGGAGAGGTGCCGCGCCCTCCCTACTGGAACGGCTACCGGTTGAAGCCGACCGCTTTCGAATTCTGGAAGGACGGCGCCTTCCGCCTGCACGACCGCATCGCCTTCCGCCGCGCCGCGCCCGACGGAGCCTGGACGAAGGAGCGGCTCTATCCGTGACGGCGCCGCTTTCCGACCGCTCCTATCCCGCCCGGCCGCTGCTCGGCGTCAGCATCGCCGTGTTTCGGGGCGGCGAGGTGTTGCTCGCCTCGCGCACGGCGCCGCCGCTCGAAGGGGTGTTCAGCCTGCCCGGCGGGCTGGTGGAAGTGGGCGAGAGCCTTGAATCCGCCGCCTTGCGCGAGTTGATGGAGGAAGTTCAGGTTGAGGCCCGGGTGGTCGGATTCGTCGGGCATCGGCAGGTAATCGATCGCGACGCGGAAGGCCGCGTGCGGCATCATTACGTCGTCGCCGTCCATGTCGGCCGCTGGATCGCCGGCGAAGGCGCGGCCGGGCCTGAGGCGGGCGAGGTGGTCTGGCGCGCGCCGGACCGGCTGGAGGGATTGCAGGTGACGCAAGGTCTCGCCGACATTCTGGCGCAGGCGCGGCTCGTGATGGAGGCCTGCGCATGAACGGCCCGCGCCTCACGCGCGTCAAACCGCTGGCTCTGGCCGTCGGCCTGTGCGCGCTTCTGGGCGCGGGAGCGCCGGCGGAAGCGCAGTTTTTCGAGTTTCCGTTCTTTCGTCCGAGACAGCCCTCGCCGCATTTCATTCCGGTCTATCCAAGACAGCGCCTGGAGCGCGATTTCGGCTACGAGCGGCCGCGCGCGCGCAGAGCCAAGCCCCGCCCGAAGGCGAAAGCGGCGCGGCCGCGCCGCCCCGCGTCGGCGGCGGAATCCGTTTCAGCGCCGGGAGACACGGGCGTCAGCGCCGCCCCGCCCGTCGCCGTCGCGCCGCCTGAGCCGATTCCCGTCTACGAGCCGCAATTGCTGCGGCTGGCGGAAATTCTCGGCGCGCTGACGCATCTGCGCGGCCTGTGCGGAGAGACCGACGCCGAGCAATGGCGCGTGAAAATGGGCGGCTTCATCGAGATCGAGGCGCGCAGCGCGGCGCGCAAGGAGAAGCTCGCCGGCGCCTTCAATCGTGGCTTTCGCGGCTATGAAATGAGCCATCACGCCTGCACGCCGGGAGCGCGGCTGGCGATCGGCCGTTTCATGGGCGAGGGCGAGAAACTGACGCGCGAAATCGCCGAACGCTACAATCCGTCCTGACATCCACAGCAATCGAGCGACCGCATTAACCTTTTTTAAAGAGGCGGTCTCGTCGGCGGGAAAAAGTCCGGCTAAGGTCCGGCCACGATGATGCAGACCTCCTCCCCCGACCCGCTCGACGAACTGGCCGCCGCCGACGCCCGCCGCGCCGCGATGGCCTATGTCACAGAGGCTTTCGCGGAAGCGGTGCTGGCGGGAATCGAAGGCGATTGCTTCGCTCACGCCGCCATGTTCGCCGCGCTGCAGGAGCTGGTGGCGGTTTATGGCGAGGATCCGGTGGCGCGCTTCGCCGAGACCCTGCCGGAGAAAATCCGGCGCGGCGACTACACCATCGCCAACAAGCATTGAGCGGTCCGACTGGCGCCGCAATTGCGGTCTAGTTCGCGTCGATGGCCAAGCCGTCGAAACCCGCGACCGTCGCGGAAATCCTGTCGTCCCCCTCCTCCGATGTCGAGGCGCTGCCGCCGCGCGTGGCGGCGCTGCGGGCAAAAGTGCTTGAGGCCTGCGCCGGTGGCGACATCGAGGCCCTGCGCGTTCCGCTCGAATGGTCGGAGACGCCGCCGTCGCTGACGCGCGACAGCGCCGCGCGGCCGCGCGGCTTCGCGCCCATGATCGATTTTCTGAAAGCCCGCTCGTTCGACGGCAAGGGCGCCGAAACGCTGGCGATCGCGCAGGCCGTGTTCAGCGCGCCCTTTGTCGTCGTCCGGCGCGGCGTCTTCACCACCTACGTCTGGCCCGCCTGGGCGCGGCTGGCGCCCGAGGCGCTGCGGGGGTTGAGCGATGAGCAGCGCGTGGCCATGTGGGCCTGCGTGCGCTTCGCCGATCTGCGCGCGCCGTCGCGCGACGGGCGACCGCTGATGCAGCATGCCGGCGTCGGTCCGGACGGCACCTGGCATTATTTCTGGTCCGTCGAACCGGCCTGAGCCGGCGCTCCTTTATCGAAAATGAAGGCAGCGCGCCGGCTTCCGCCTGTTGACGCGCCTCGCTACATTTGCCGACGGCCTGTCGGGCGACGGGGCGTTGTCGCTCGCCCGGGGCGGAGGCGAACGAGGGAGATCGTCATGAAGCGCATTGTGTCGCTCGCGGGCCTGGCGCTTGTCGCGAGCTTTGCCGCCACGCCCGCCTCGGCTGCCGCCTGCTTTCGGTATTACAAGCCGGTGTGCGGCGAGATCAGCGGCGTGCGCAAGGATTACGCTAACCCGTGCGTGGCGGAGACACAGGGCGCGCGCATCGTGCATCAGGGCCATTGCCGGCAAACGCAGCCCCCCGGACCGACAATGTGCACGATGGATTACAACCCCGTCTGCGGGGCCCGGGGCGGCGCGCGCCGCACCTATGGCAACGCCTGCGCGGCGCGGGGCGCCGGCGCGCGGATTGTCCATCGCGGCGAATGCGGCCGCGCAAGACGATAACAAGGCCGGCTGCTACAACGCTTCGAGAAAACGCACCGCCTCGCCGATCGAGGGCGTGACGAGCTCGCCCTCCCACATGACCTTGCGGCCGCGCACGAAAGTTCCGACCGGCCAGCCGATAACCTCGCGGCCATGCAGCGGCGTCCAGCCGGCGCGCGAGGCGATCCAGTCGTCGGTGATCGTCCGCTTGCGTTTCAGGTCCACCACCGTCACGTCGCCGTCATAACCCACCGCGAGGCGGCCCTTGCCGGCGATCTGAAACAGGCGCGCCGGGCCGGCGCTGGTCATGTCGACGAACCGCGCGAGGCTCATGCGGCCCTGCGCCACGGCGTCGAGCATGGAGGGCACGAGCGTCTGCACGCCGGTCATGCCCGATGGGCTGTCGGGATAGGCTTTCGCCTTTTCCTCCAACGTGTGCGGCGCGTGGTCGGAGCCGAGAATGTCTACGACGCCCTGCCCCACGCCCCACCACAGATGCTCACGGTGGCGCCTGTCGCGCACCGGCGGGTTCATCTGCAATTTTGTGCCGAGCGTCGCGTAATCATCGGCCGTCAGGGTGAGATGATGCGGCGTCACCTCGACGCTGGCGATGTCCTTGTGCTGGCTGAGAAAGTCGATCTCCTCCGCCGTCGAAACATGCAGCACGTGGATGCGGGCGCGCTCGCCCCGCGCGATGGCGATGAGGCGCTGCGTGCAGCGCAACGCCGTGAGTTCGTCGCGCCAGACGGGATGCGAAGCGGGATCGCCCGCGACGCGCAGGTGCTTGCGCTCGTTCAGGCGCTCCTCGTCCTCCGAGTGGAAGGCCGGGCGGCGGCGCGTGTTTCGCAGGATTTCGCGCACGCCGGCGTCGTCGCCGACGAGCAGATTTCCGGTGGAGGAGCCCATGAACACCTTGATGCCGGCCGCGCCCGGCAGGCGCTCCAGCTCGGCGGCGTGACGCGCGTTGTCATGCGTGCCGCCGACCCAGAAGGCGTGGTCGCAATGCATGCGATGACGGCCGCGCCGCACCTTGTCGGCGACATCCTCGGGCGTCACCGTCGTCGGATTGGTGTTGGGCATTTCGAACACCGCCGTGACGCCGCCGAGCACGGCGGCGCGGGAGCCCGTCTCCAAATCCTCCTTGTGAACCGGGCCTGGTTCGCGAAAATGCACCTGGGTGTCGATGACGCCGGGCAGCACATGCAGGCCTGCGCAATCGATGCGCTCGCCGGCGGAGGCGCGGGAGAGATCGCCAAGAGCGGCGATCCTGCCGTTCTTCAGGCCGACGTCGCGGCGCGTCTCGCCGTCATGATTGACCAGCGCGCCGCCCGACAGGACGATGTCGAAGACTTGAGTCATGGCGGCTCCTTTCGTGAGGCTCGCTTGTATCGCGTCGCAAGCGGCATAATTAGGGCAAAGGCGTAGCACAAGACAGACGAGGGATCATGGGCGCGAAAGCGGCGTATCTGGACGATCGTGGCGTGATCGCGGTGGCGGGCGCGGAGGCGGCGTCCTTTTTGCACGGGCTGTTCACCAACGATGTTCAGCATCTGGACGCCGGCGACGCGCGCTTCGCCGCGTTGCTGACGCCGCAGGGCAAGATTATCGTCGACTTTCTCGTCGTCCGCGCCGACGACGCGGACGGGCCGCGCTTTCTCATCGACTGCCCGGCGGCGCTGGCCGGCGAACTGGCCAGGAAGCTCATGCTCTATCGGCTGCGCGCCAGGCTCGACATCGCCGATCGCAGCGCCGATCTGGGCGTCGTCGCGCATTGGGATGGCGCGCCGCCGCAAGGCGCCTGGCGCGATCCTCGCGCGGAGGGCCTTGGCTGGCGGCGGATCGCGCCGCGCGTCGAGATTTCCGGCCTGGGCGATTCGGGTTACGAGGCGCATCGCATCGCCCGCGGCGTTCCGCGAGGCGGGATCGATTTTCCCTATGGCGACGCGTTTCCGCACGACGCCAATATGGATCGGATCCGCGGCGTCGATTTCAAAAAGGGCTGCTATGTCGGGCAGGAAGTGGTGTCGCGGATGCAGCATCGCGGCGCGGCGCGCAAACGCGTCGTTCCGGTGAGCTTCCCCGGCGCCGCGCCGGCGGCCGGAACGGAGATTTTCGCCGGCGACGTCGTCATCGGCGCGATGGGCGCCGCCGCCGGCGGGCGCGGGCTGGCTTTGTTGCGCATCGACAAGGCCGAGGGCGCAGGGCTGACCTGCGGCGGCGCGGCGTTGACGGCGGATTTGCGCGGGTTTGAAAGTCTTTGAGCCGCCCGCGCCTCAAGTGGAGCGGAACTTGCGCCATTCGGTGGGCGTAACGCCATAGGCCTTGCGAAAAGCGCGGCTGAAGTGGGCTGAATCCGAAAAGCCCCATCTGAATGCTATTTCAGAGACAGATGCGCTCGCCCAGTTCGGGGACGTCAGATCGCGCGCGCAATGATCGATCCGTCGGCGCCAGACGTAGCGCATGGCCGACGTCTGGTCGGATTGGAACACATCGTTGACGTAGCGGATGGAGACGCCGGCGGCGGCGGCGATTCGCGCCACATTCAGGGTCTCGTCCTGAAGATGGCGCTCGATGAAATTCTTCATGCGATGCAGAACGGCGGAGCGGCTCTGCGACAATTGCCCGGCCTGGCCGATGCTGCCGGCCAACGCGCCCATGACAAGGTCGGCGCAGCGCTCGGCGGCGAAGTCGAATTGCTGCGCCGTCATCCTGTGGGCCTCGCGCTGCAGCGCTTGCGTCGCGGCGATGGCGATCCCGCCCAACGCGGACTCCGGGGGCGACCAAATCGCCTGATTATGCAGGAGAACGGGCGCCTCCAGCCGCAGCTTCTCGCGCGGCAGCGAGAGGACGACTGAAGAGCCCGCGCACGACACCCGATGCGGCCGTGCGGGATCGTAAAGCGCGATATGACCCTGTTTCAACCGCTCCTGACGGCCGTCCTGTTCGAAAAAATGTTCTCCGGACAGAATGGCGACCGCCCGAATGTCGTCATCGGGCATCGGACGTCGCTCATCATGGCGTACCTCGATGGCGTCGGTCGAGAAATGCAGCAGCTTCCAGGCCTCGCCGGCGTGAAGGCTGAGGGACGCGCCCATCGGACTGTCTTCTGGCCGATTGATCGCCAGATTCGTTCCGCCCTGGGCCAAAATGTCGATCAGCCAGTCGCGACGATGCCGCGCGGCCACATCCTCGTTGTCGAATGTGACGTTATCGGCCGCGCGCCGCGGCGACGGGACTCGCGCGTCATCCGGAGGAATTTGAAAACGCTCTCAATGAAAGGCCAAGCGGCGCGGAGGAGCCCGACCGCCGGCGGCATCTTCTCACGACGTGAAGGGGGGCGCAACGATCCAGCCGCAATGGCGCGTCCCGGCGGCGGGCGGCAAGTTGCGCGGAATAGCAACCTGACAAGACGTTCGTTTTTGACTTCCCGCAGGATCAAGAACGTCTTCCCGACGGCGCAAGACGCCGAGGCGCCGCAAAGCTAGAATCTTGCCTGTTCATACCTGATGGAAGCCATCTTTTAGCGTCCCGCACATATAAAAGTAAATTTTTTCTCAACAAAATCTTAATTATTGAAATGGAGCGCGACAAAAAGGTCGATCAGAACATGGCAAGACAGTTTCGGACGGATAATTCAGCGAATATTGTGGTTATATTCGCCCTGGCTTTGCCTGCAATTCTGGGACTCGTCGGCGCTGCGGTGGATTACGCGCGCGTGGGGGCCGCCCGCTCCAAAATCCAGAACGCCGCCGACGCCGCCGCGATCGCGGCCGTCAGGGATTTGTCGCAATCGGCCAATCTCAGAAAGGCGACCGGCCGCCGGACGTTTCTGGGCAACGCGGACGCCGGCGGCGATTTCAGGGTCAGATCCCTCGAGGTTCAGGCGACGGCGACCACGGCGCATGTCGCGGTCATCGCCGACGTCAATACGGTGATGATGCATCTTTTCAGCATCAGGAGGGCGCGCGTCAGCGTGCAGGCGGATGCGGTCGGCGGCCAAACCGCGCCGTTCGAACTCGCGCTGGTTCTCGACGTGTCCGGCTCCATGATGTCGAACGGCGGCGCGGCGGCGATCCGCAGCGGCGCGAAGAGCTTCATCGACCGGGTGTCCGCCGGCGGCGTGGTCAACAACGGCTATATTTCGATCGTGCCCTATAACGGCACTGTCAATGTCGGCTCGAGCCGGACGAACTGGCTAACGGGATATGCGGCCGCACAGTTCAGTCCCGATTCATGGGCGGGGTGCGTTGATTCGCGCGCCGCGCCGCGGGATCAAACGGACGCTCCGCCTTCGACGCAGCGCTTCACCGCCTATCGCTGGCCGTCCGGGCGCGTCGCGGGCTCCCAATCGAATGTCTGGCCTCCGGTCGCCTATGGATCGACGGGACCCAATCTCGGCTGCAACCCCAATCCCGTGACGCCGCTGACCAACGACGCCAACCAGTTGAAGGCCGCGATCGACGCGCTCGACTCGACCAACAGCGCCGGCGGCGAGGGCGGCGGCACGGTGCATCCCACGGGTCTGGTCTGGGGGTGGCGCACGATTTCGCCCAACTGGAGTGGGCTTTGGGGCGGCGCGACTCCAGACGCCCGGCCGACGCCGGCGGGTCAATCGAAGAAATTCGTCGTGCTGATGACCGACGGCGAGCCCAGCATGCCGTTCAATGGCCGAACCTCCTACGGCTTTCGCGACGAGGAGATTCTCGGGAGCGGCTCGCAATCGGCGCGCATGCTGGAGCGCCTGTCCGAGGTCTGCGCCAACGTCAGGAACGCCGGCGTCACCCTGTCGACGATCGTCTTCGACGAGAAGGACGAGGAGACGAATCGCGTGTTCCGCGAATGCGCCAACACGCCGTCGCTCTACGCCTTCGCCGCTTTTCCGAACGACCTGATTTCGCAGATCGAGAATATATCGGTCGGGACGGCGTTCGTCAGGCTGACGAGATAATCGGAACCTCTGGCCCAGGCTGACAGCGGCTTTGCGGCGCCAGGCGCGCCTTCTCCCCTCGCGGGAGAAGGGCGCCGATGGCGCGGGATGGCGGCGCCGTTCACTCCGCCGCCGGCTTGTCCTTCGCCGCCCTGGCCTCGGCGAACTGGGTGTAGGCGTTGAAGGCGTGGCTCGCATACATGGCGGAGGGGCCGGCGCCCATGTAGATCGCCATGGCCAGGGTCTCGATGATTTCCTCCTTCGTGGCGCCGAGATCGACCGCCGCCTTGGCGTGGAAGGCGATGCAATCGTCGCAGCGGGTCGAGACGCCGATGGCGAGGGCGATCAGTTCCTTGGTCTTGGTGTCGAGCGCCTTCGCGGCCAGAGCCGTCTGGGCCAGGGCGCCGAAGGCCTTCATGATGTCCGGCGCGCCGCCACGCAGGTCGCGCAGCATCGCGCTCAGGTCTTTGGTCACCGCGGGCCACTCGTATTTTCCAGCCATCATCGTCTCCTGTGTTGATCCGGGTATATATTCGTTGAAACGAATATTCAAGCCGGAGCTTTCGGGCGCGCGCCGGCGCGGCTAAATCTGGGGCATGACCGAGTCGCGCCCCGCCCTGCTGCATGAAGACGGAAAGTATCGCTGCCCGTGGCCGGGCGTCGACCCGCTTTATGTCGCCTATCACGATACGGAATGGGGAACGCAGGAGCGGGAGTCGCGCGCGCTGTTCGAGAAGCTCATTCTCGACGGCTTTCAGGCCGGATTGTCGTGGATCACCATCCTGCGCAAACGCGAGGCGTTTCGGGCCGCGTTCGACGGTTTCGATCCTGAAAAAATCGCGCGCTACGACGCGGCGAAATTCGCGGAGTTGATGCAGAACGCGGGCATCGTGCGCAACCGCGCCAAGATCGAGGCCTCGGCTGCCTCGGCCCGCGCCTTTCTCGCCATCGAGGCGCGCGAGGGCTTCTCCGATTATCTCTGGGGCTTTGTCGACGGCCGCCCCATCGTCAACCGCCTGCGCGACCTTTCGGAGATTCGGGCCGAGACGGAATTGTCGGGCAAAATTTCGAAAGATCTCAAACAGCGCGGCTTCAAATTCTGCGGGCCGACGATCGTCTACGCCTTCATGCAGGCGACGGGCATGGTCAACGACCATCTCGTCACCTGTTTCCGTCATGACGAGTGCGGCCGTTGAGCGCGCGCGAAAAACCGCCGCGCGCCTGGCAGCGGATGCTCTCGGGGCGACGCCTCGATCTGCTCGACCCCTCGCCGCTCGACGTCGAGATCGGCGACATCGCGCATGGCCTCGCGCGCGTCGCGCGCTGGAACGGCCAGACCTCGGGACCGCATATTTTCTCGGTGGCGCAGCATTCGCTTCTGGTCGAGCAAATTCTGGCGGCGGCGGAGCCGGCCGCGCCGGCGCGCTGGCGGCGCGCGGCGCTGCTGCACGACGCGCCCGAATATGTCATCGGCGACATGATCTCGCCGTTCAAGGCGGTTCTGGGCGACGGCTACAAGAGCGTCGAGGCGCGGCTGCTCAAAGCCATTCACATCCGCTTCTCCCTGCCGACGGAGCCGCCGGCGGCGCTGACCAGGTTGATCAAGCAGGCCGACCGCGCCTCCGCCTGGCTGGAGGCGACGCGCTACGCCGGCTTCACGCTGGCCGAGGCGGACAAAATTTTCGGGCGGCCGCCCTTTTCGCTCAAAAGCGTGCTGTCGCTCGCCGAGCCGATGATGGCGGAGGCGGCGGAAACCGCCTTCCTCGACCGCTTCCACGCCCTTGAACAGGACTGACCGATGCCGCGCATTCACGTCTGCCCGCTCGCCCATATCGACGAAACCGTGCGCGCGACGGGCGCGCGCGACATGGTGACGATCATCAATGTCGGCACGCCGGTGACGCGGCCGACGGCGATCGCCGCCGACAGGCATCTCTATCTGGGCGTGTCGGACATCACCACGCCGTTGCAGGGGCATATTCTGCCAGGGCGCGAGCATGTGCGCACGCTGCTCGATTTCGTGCATGCGTGGGACCGGCGCACGCCGCTGCTGATCCATTGTTTCGCCGGCGTCAGCCGGTCGACGGCGGCGGCGTTCATCGCCGCCTGCGCGCTCGGGCCGCATCGCGACGAGGCGGGCATCGCGCGGGCGATCCGCGCGGCTTCGCCGACCGCCACGCCGAACGCGCGGCTGGTGGAGGCGGCCGACGAGGTTCTCGGCCGCAAGGGGCGCATGAGCGCAGCCGTGGAAAGCATCGGCCGCGGCGCCGACTGCTGGGAGGGCGCGCCCTTCGCGCTGGAGATCGCGTGAGTCGCGCCGCCGCGCGGGCCATGCGATAAGAGCGCGACAGATCGGGAGGTTTCGACATGGGCAAGACGCCCGACGACATCAGGGCGATGCCCTACGAGCAGGCGATGGCCGAACTGGAGCAGATCGTCCAGAAGCTGGAGGGCGGCGCGGTTTCGCTGGAAGAATCGATCGCCATCTACGAGCGCGGCGAGGCGCTGAAGACGCGCTGCGAGACGCTGCTCAAGAGCGCGGAGGCGCGTATCGAGAAAATTCTCGCCAGCCCGGACGGCAAGGCGAAGGGCACGGAGGCGTTCGACCCCGAATGACGCGCACAGCTCTCATCGTCGCGCTCGCGCTCGCCGCCGCGCCCGCCCTCGCCGCCGACGAGACGGCGTTTCCCGCCGCCAAACCCGGCTTCCGCCGCTTCGACATCGCCGTGACGACGAGCGCGGAGGCGCCGAGGCGCATCGACTTTTATGTCGGCAAGACGATGACGATCGACTGCAACCGGCATTGGCTCAACGGCGCCTTCGCCGCCGACGATGTCGAGGGCGCGCCGTTCTTCACCTTCACGACGGACGGACGCACGAGTTCGACCAAAATGTTCTGCCCGGACGACAAAAAGCAGGCGTTCGTCTCCGGCCCGCGCATGACGGCGGAGGCGCGCGCCGACGCGCCGCTCGTCGTCTATGTCCCCGACGGTTACGAGCTGCGCTACGACGTTTGGGGCGTTCTGGAGCGGGGCAGGATCGCGACCCCAGGTGCCCGCTGATCAAACCGGCGTCTGAATGTCGGCGCCATCATTGGCGGCGGAATTGACCGCCGGGCCGATCTCGAAAAACTCCAGCACGTCGTCGCCCGCCGGCCGCAGCAACGGCGCGAGGCGCGCGGGATCGTCAGCGTCGGGATCGAGCCAGGCGTCGAAATCGCGCGGTTCGAGGATCGCCGGCATCCGGTCGTGGATGGCGGAGACCGGACCGTTGGCGGATGTGGTGATGATGCAGGCCGTCTCCACCTCCTCGCCGTTGGGGCCCATCCAGGTCTCGTAAAGACCGGCGAAGCCCATGGTCGCGCCGTCGCGGCGGCGGAACAGGCAGGGCCGCTTCGCCGCCCTGCCCCGCGCCGCGCCCTCGCACCGCCATTCATAGAAGGCGTCGGCCGGCAGCAGACAGCGGCGGCGGCGGAAGGCGTTGCGGAAGCTGGGTTTTTCCGCCAGCGTCTCGGCGCGGGCGTTGATCAGCAGCGGGAACTCGCGCGGATCGCTGACGAAAGCCGGGAGAAAGCCCCAGCGCGCCAGACCGAAATGACGTCGCGTCACCCCGTCGGCGTGGCGCGCCGCACGCACCACGGGCACGGGCTGCGTCGGCGCGATATTGTAGCGCGGCGGAAAGTTCGGCCGCTCGCCGTAGCCGAACACGGCGCGGATGGCGTCCGGCGGCAGGGTGAGCGCATAGCGTCCGCACATGGCCCGTTTCCTCATCTTCCCTTGCCGGCGACGCAGCGGAAAGCGCATCAACCAGTTGTTATGAAAATCCCTTTAGCATGGTTGGCGATCGATCCGTCGCCAACACGCGAAAACCTTTGCCCATGACCCAGGATTTGCTTCTCGGGGACAGCTCCGCCGACGAAGGCGCCCACGCCTCGGGCGATGACGCGCATTTCGTCAATCCGGCGTCCGGGCTGGCCAATGATTATCTCAATCTGTTCAACGAAGTGGTGATGATCATCGAGCAATTGCCGGACATGCCGGAATTGTTCGAGGAATTGCTGGCCTGGCGGCCGGTGACCTATCAGGATTATTTCGAGAAATCGGCGCTGGCCTCCAGAGGCAAGGCGCTCGACAATTACGCCCGGCTCGATCCCGGCTTTCGCAAGGAGTTCGAGACCCTCGTGGCCGAACTCGACCGCGTGGCGGTCGGCTCGGTGGTGGCGCTGCGGCGCATCTACAAAAAGGCGGAGACCGCGCAGCCCGGCGAACTTGAGGACGCCTGCGCGCGCCATGGCGTCAGCCTGCGCGCCCTGCTGGAGCGCGCCGCGCATCTCGTCGTCCATCGCGACGCGCCGCTGGCCCGGGCGTCCTGATCAGGATTTTTTCGCCGGCCCCATGTCGACGGGCGGGATCGACTCCTCCGGCACGAAGAAATCCGGCGCGAGCGCCTGCGTCGGATCGACCCGATAGTGATCGAAATCGCGCAGCCCGTGTTCGTGAAGAAGCGTGTCGTCGATGATGAACCGGCCGGTGAAGGTCCTGGCCGGCTGCGTGAAAATGAGATGCGCGGCGTCGGCGAGAATGTCCGGCGTGCGCGAGGCGCGCGCCAGGGCCTGACCGCCCAGCAGATTCCGCACCGCCGCCGTGTCGATGGGCGTGCGCGGCCACAGCGCGTTGACGCCGATCCTGCCGCGCTGCTCGCCGGCGAGGCCGAGCACGACCATGCTCATCCCGTATTTCGCCATCGTATAGGCGGTGTGGCCGGCGAACCATTTCTCTTTCATGTCGAGCGGCGGCGACAGCATGAGGATATGCGGATTCTCCGCCTTCAGCAGGTGCGGAATGGCGTATTTCGACACCATGAAGGTTCCGCGCGCGTTGATCTGATGCATCAGATCGAAGCGCTTCATGTCGGTCGTCTGCGAGTTGGTCAGCGAAATCGCGCTGGCGTTGTTGACGACGATGTCGAGCCCGCCGAACCGCGCCGCCGTTTGGTCGAGCGCCTCCTTCACCTGCCCCTCGTCGCGCACGTCGACGACGAGCGGCAGCGCCCGGCCGCCCGCCCTCTCGATCTCCTCCGCCGCCGTGTAGATGGTTCCCGGCAGTTTGGGATGCGGCTCGGCGGTCTTGGCGGCGATGGCGACATTGGCGCCGTCGCGCGCGGCGCGCAGGCCGATGGCGAGGCCGATGCCGCGCGAGGCGCCGGTGATGAACAGGGTCTTGCCTTGCAGCGGTCGGCTCATGCGTCTTCCTCGCGTTGCGCGCCGGAACGGTCTGCCCCAACGATGCGCGCGGCCGGCGCCTCGCGTCTTGCGCCGAGCCGCCGCCGTGGTCAGCGCTTCGGCTTGGCCATGAAGGCCATGAAGGCGGCGCGCGCCTCCTCCGAATGCAGCGCCTCGTTGAACATTTTCGACTCTTCCTCGATGCGCGCCAGCACGCGCGCCTTGTCGCCATGCAGCAGCTTGCGCGCGGCGAGCATGGCCGCGCGCGGCTTGGCGGCGAGCGCGCGGGCGCGCTCCAAAGCGCGCGTGTCCATGCCCTCGGAATCGTGCAGTTCGTTGACGAGGCCGATTTTCGCGGCCGTCTCGCCGTCGACTTTCTCGCCGAACAGGATCATCTGCGCCGCCTTCGCCGGCCCGATGCGCTGGGGCAGAAGCAGCGACGACCCCGCCTCCGGCACGAGGCCGAGATCGACGAACGGCGTCTGGAACACGGTGCGCGGCGAAGCGAGCACATAATCGCAATGCAGGATCAGCGTGGTGCCGATGCCGATGGCGACGCCGTCGACGCTGGCGACCATCGGCTTCTGCGCCGCGGCGAGCGCGCGGATGAAGCGCAGGGCCGGTGAATCGCCGGCGCCGCGAATCTGCGCATTGGTGGCGAAGGCGAGGAAATCGGCGATGTCGTTGCCGGCGGTGAAGCAGCCGCCGGAGCCAAGAAACAGCACCGAACCCACGCCCGGCTCATCATTGGCGACGCTGAGCGCCAGGGTCAGCGCGTCATACATCGCGCCGGTGAGCGCGTTCTTCTTGTCCGCCCGATCGAGCGTCACGACCAGCACCGCGCCGTCGCGCCGGGTTTTGACGAATTGGGTCATCTCAGGCTCCCAGGGCCAGATCGGCCGCATGCACCGCGTCGGCGCCCTGCGTCACGGTCGTTTCCAGACCCGGCATGGCGGTGACGATCTGCTCGGCGAAAAAGCGCATGACGGCGACGCGGCCGGCGTTGGCCGGATCGCCGTCGCCGGCCTTGTGGGCGGCGAGCGCGGCGCGCACAAGGCCGGTTCCGCCGAAGGCGAGGCCGAACATGCGCAGATAGGAGGTCGCGCCGGCCAGCGCGTCCTGCGGCGCGGCGCCGACGGCCTTCAGCATATAATCCGTCGCGCGCTCGAAGGAGTCGAGCGCCTCGCCGAACCGCCGCGCCGAGGCGCCGAAGCCCGGATGGTTGAGCGCGCGCAATTCCTCGACGGCGGCGCGCATGTCGCGGATTTCGGCGCGCATCGTCTCGCCGCCGGCGGTCGGCAATTTGCGCATCGCCAGATCGATGGCCTGAATGCCGTTGGTGCCTTCGTAGATCGGGATGATGCGCGCGTCGCGCATATATTGCGCCGCGCCCGTCTCCTCGATGAAGCCCATGCCGCCATGCACCTGCACGCCGAGAGAGGCGACCTCGTTGCCGATGTCGGAGGAATAGGCCTTGGCGATGGGCGTCAGCAGGCCGGCGCGTTCGGCCTGGCGCTTGCGCTCGGCCGGATCGGCGGCGCGGCGCGACCTGTCGATGGCGCCCGCCGTGCCGTAGCAGACGGCGCGGGCGCTCTGCGTCAGCGCCTTCATCGTCGCCAGCATCCGCTTGACGTCGGGATGTTCGACGATCGGCCCCATGCCCTTCGCCGCCGTTCCCGCGGCGCGCCCCTGCCTGCGCTCCCGCGCATAGGCGAGCGCGTGCTGATACGCGCCCTCGCCGATGGCGACGCCCTGCAGGCCGGTGGCGAGGCGCGCGTCGTTCATCATCGTGAACATGCAGGCGAGGCCCTTGTTCTCCTCGCCGACGAGATAGCCGACGGCGCCGCCCTTGTCGCCATAGACCATGACGCAGGTGGGCGAGCCGTGGATGCCGAGCTTGTGCTCAAGGCCGCTGCAGAACACATCGTTGCGATCGCCTGGCGAACCGTCGTCGTTGACCATGAATTTCGGCACGACGAACAGCGAGATGCCGCGCGTGCCGGGCGGCGCGTCGGGCAGGCGCGCGAGCACGAGATGGACGATATTGTCCGACATATCGTGCTCGCCGTAGGTGATGAAAATCTTCTGGCCGAAGATGCGGTAGGTTCCATCGCCGGCCCGCTCGGCGCGCGTGCGCATTTCGGACAGGTCGGAACCGGCGCCGGACTCGGTCAGGTTCATCGTCGCCGGCCATTCGCCGGAAATCATCTTTTCGAGATAGGTGTGCTTGATCGCGTCCGACGCATGGGCCTCGAGCGCGTCGATGGCGCCGAAGGTCAGCACCGGGCCAAGCATGAAGCCCATGTTGGCGGCGCTCCACATATCCATGCAGCCGGCCAGAAGAAGCTGCGGCAGGCCCATGCCGCCATGGTCGGCGCCGCCGGTGACGCTCTGCCAGCCGCCTTCGACAAACTGTTTGTAGGCCGCGGGCCAGCCCGGCGTGGTGGTGACGACGCCGTCCTTCCATGTCGCGCCCTGGAGATCGCCCGCGCGATGCAGCGGGGCCAGCACGTTCTCGGCGTATTTCGCCGCCTCCGTCAGCGTCGCCTCGGCCATGCCGTCGGCCAGATCGGCATAGATCCCGCCGTCGTCGAGGCCGGCGACGGCCTTCATGGTGAAGATCATTTCGGCGAGCGGCGCGCGGTAGGTCATTGCTTGCTCCGGTGAGCCTCCCGCCGATCGGAGGAGCGGGGGCGTTGCTGCGACTTGACGGATCGGCTCGCGGAGGCCCAAAAGCCCGCAGCCGGGATTGATCTGTTCAGGCCTAAACTGCCTGACTGCGCGAGCAAGTCAAAATGAAAGTCGAAGCCAGCACAAGCCAGACGGAAGGCGGGCGGGCCACGCGCCGCCTCACGCCAGACGCCGCGGGGGTGGCGGCGGCCGCGCGCGCGCTGGCGGCGGGGCGCCTCGTCGCCTTTCCGACCGAAACGGTCTACGGCCTCGGCGGCGACGCGACCTCGGGCGCCGCCGTGGCGGCGATCTACGCGGCCAAGGGGCGGCCCTCGTTCAACCCGCTGATCTCGCATGTCGCGGATGTCGCGACGGCGCGGCGCGAGGGCCTGTTCAACGCGGATGCGGAGCGGCTGGCGGAGGCGTTCTGGCCGGGGCCGCTGACGCTCGTGCTGCCCGTGGCGCCGACGTGCCAGGTCAGCGATCTCGCCCGCGCCGGGCTTGATTCCGTGGCGCTGCGCGTGCCGGCGCACGCGCTGGCGCGCGACCTGCTGGCGGCGGTCGGGCTGCCGGTCGCCGCGCCCTCCGCCAACCGCTCCGGCCATGTCAGCCCGACCAACGCCGCCCATGTGCTCGACGACCTCGCCGGCCGGATCGACGCCGTGCTCGACGGCGGCGCCTGCCCGGTCGGCGTCGAATCGACGATCATCGGCTGTCTCGACGAGCGGCCGCTGCTGTTGCGGCCAGGCGGCGTCGCGCGCGCCGGGATCGAGGCCGCTCTCGGCAAGAAGCTCGCCATCGCCGAGGCAACGCCGGCGCATGCCCATGCGCCGCTGGCGCCTGGCATGCTGAGTTCGCATTACGCCCCGCGCGCGCTGGTGCGGCTCGACGCCACCCGACTCGAATGGGGCGAGGTCGGGCTTGATTTCGGCGGTCTGCTCGGCGGCGGCGCGCTTGATCTGTCGCCTTCCGGCGACCTGCGCGAGGCGGCCGCCAATCTGTTCACCTATTTGCGGCGGCTCGACGCCACCGGCGCGCCGCGCATCGCGGCGGCGCCCGTTCCGCATGTCGGGCTCGGGGAAGCGATCCGCGACCGCCTCGCCCGCGCCGCCGCCGGGCGCTGATCACGCCAGCACGCCGTGGGTCTTCAGCCATGCGCCCATTTCCGTCCATGCGGCGGCCGCCGCCTCGGCGCGATAGCTCGGGCGATAATCGGCGTGGAAAGCGTGCGGCGCGCCGGGATAGAGCCTGATTTCGGCGGTCTTGCCGGCGGCTTTCAGGCGCGCGCGCATGTCTTCCACCTGCGACACCGGAATGCCCTGATCCGCCTCGCCATAGAGGCCAAGCACGGGGGCCCTGATTTCGGCGGCGAGATCGAGCGGGCTTTTGGGCAGATGCGCCTTCAGAGCCGGCGGATCGACCAGCGTTCCGTAAAAGGCGACGCCCGCCTTCAGCCCCGCATGATGGGCGGCGTAGCGCCAGACCGCGCGGCCGCCGCGGCAAAAGCCGACGATGGCGAACCTGGCCGCATCGCCGCCCCGGCTGCCGGCCCATGCGGCCGTCGCGTCCAGATCGCGCATCAGCTCCGCGTCGGCTTTGGCGTTCACCAGCGGCAGGAGCTGCTGGATATCGGTTATTTTCGTCAGGTCGCCGCTGCGGAAATAATAGTCCGGCGCGATGGCGAAGGCGCCCATCTTCGCCAGCCGGCGGCAAATGTCGCGGATATATTCGTGCAGGCCGAAGATCTCCATGGCGACGAGCACGACCGGCGGCTTCGCGACATGCGCGGGCCTTGCGAAATAAGCCGGCATGTCGCCGCCCTCGACGGCGATCCTCGCCTCGCCTGTCGCCAGGCCGATCGCGTCGGTCCGGATCGGTTCGGCCCGCACCGGGCCGGCGGCGAGCGTGAAGCCGGCCGCCGTCGCCGCGGAGGCGGACATGAAGCCGCGCCGGGTGACGGGCGGCGTCCCGATCATTCCCAGAATGTCCGATGGCAGGGCGGCGTTCTCGTTCATGCGGGCGTCTCCTTTTGTGGAAGATCGCTCCACTTTACCCGCCCGTGGAGGATCGGCAACGGCGACGACGATCGCCAAACCGTGAGCGACGCGCATGTTTTTTTCGTCCTAAGCTAGGCCAGGCCCCGGTTCGGGGCCGCAATCGGGAGGCGCCCATGTTCAGGAAAACGTGCATCATTCTCGCATCCGCCGCGCTGGTCGGCCTCGGCGCCGGCGCCTCGGCGCAAACCGCCGCACCGGCCGGCAACCCGAAAGGCATGACCTTCTTCATCACCAGCGAGGGCGGCGGCAAGGGCGCCGATTACGGCGGACTGAAGGGGGCCGACAAACATTGCCAGCAGCTGGCGAAAAAGGCCGGCGCGCGCGCGAAGGTCTGGCGCGCCTATCTGAGCCTCAGCCCGGAGGGCAAGGCGGCCGGCGTCAACGCCAAAGACCGCATCGGCCGTGGACCATGGGTCAATCACAACGGCGTCGTGATCGCCAACAACGTTGTCGAGTTGCACAGCAACGGCGCCAATCTCAACAAGCAGACGGCGCTGACGGAGAAGGGCGCGATCGTCAACGGACGCGGCGACGCGCCGAACATGCACGACATTCTGACCGGCTCCGACCCCGGCGGCACCTTCGTGCCGGACGCCGCGCTCAACACCTGCAAGAACTGGACGTCGAGCACGGACGGCATGGCCGTCGTCGGCCACCACGACCGAATCGGCCTCAACGATTCGCCGATGATGAAGTCGTGGAACTCGTCGCACCGCTCGCGCGGCTGCGGGCAGGAAGCGCTGAAGGGCACGGGCGGCGCCGGCCTGCTCTATTGCTTCGCCGCGCGCTGACGCCAGCGCGTCGCCAAACTGCCCGGCCTCGCGGCCGGGCGATCGCCCCGTCCGGCGAGCGCCGTCAGGCGATGGCGATGATTTCCGCCTCGCCGTGGAACGTCACCGCGTCGCCGACAGACTTGCCCAGCATGGCGTGCGCGAGCGGCGCGACATAGGGAATGGTGCCGTGCGCGGGGTCGGCCTCGTCCTCGCCGACGATGCGGAACGCCTTCTTCTTGCCGTCGGCGAGCTTGAGCGTGACCTTGTGGCCGAAGCGCACCTCGGAATGGTCCCTGATCGGCTGAACAAGTTCGGCGCTGGTGCGGCGCGCGCTCCAATAGCGCAGATCCCGCGAGACTTTGGCGATGGAGGCGCGGTCGCGCGCGCCCTCGGCCTTCGCCATTTCCACGCGCAGGCGCTCGATCTCGCCGTCGATCTGCTTCAAGCCCTCGGGCGTCACGAGATTGCGATGCGGGCTGATCGGGCGATCGCCCAGATCGTCGAAAATCTCGTTGCCGTCCGGCTCTTTCGAGAATGCGCTGCTCATGAACGTCCTTTCGCTGCACGCCTGCCCCGGCAAGGCGGGACAGGCGCGAATTGTCGGGGAGCCTCGCCCCCCTTTCCTTGATCCAGGTCTAATTCAGCCGATCTCGACCACCACGCGTCCGCGAATCTTGCCCTCAAGGATGAGGCCGGCGGCCTGAATCGCCCGATCGAACGGAATGACCGAGGTGAGCGCGGCGAGCCTCGCCTTGTCGAGATCGCGCGCCAGCCGGCTCCAGGCCTCCAGCCGCCTGGCCTTCGGCGCCATGACGCTGTCGACGCCGAGCAGCGACACGCCGCGCAGAATGAAGGGCGCCACGGAGGCCGGCAGGTCCATGCCCTGCGCCAGGCCGCAGGCGGCGACGGCGCCGCCGTATTTCGTCTGCGCCAGCACGTTGGCGAGCGTATGGGAGCCGACGGAATCAACGCCCGCGGCCCAGCGCTCCTTGCCGAGCGGGCGGCCTGGCGACGACAATTCAGCGCGGTCGATGATTTCCGCCGCGCCGAGATCGGTCAGGAAGCCGGCCTCATTCGGCCGGCCGGTGGAGGCGATGACCTTCCAGCCGGCGCTGGCCAGAAGCGACACCGCGACCGAGCCGACGCCGCCCGCCGCGCCGGTGACGACGACCGGTCCGTCGGCGGGCTTCGCGCCATGTTTCTCCAGCGCCATCACCGACAGCATCGCCGTATAGCCGGCGGTGCCGATGGCCATGGCCTGTTCGGCCGAGAGGCCGGCGGGCAGCGGAATGAGCCAGTCGCCCTTCACGCGGGCGCGTTGCGCCAGACCGCCAAGATGCGTCTCGCCGACGCCCCAGCCGTTGAGCACGACGGCGTCGCCGGGCTTGAAATCCGGGTTGGACGAGCTTTCGACCACGCCGGCGAAATCGATGCCGGGAATCATCGGAAAGCGGCGCACCACGGGCGACTTGCCGGTGACGGCGAGCCCGTCCTTGTAATTGATGGTCGAGTGCGAGACGCGAACCGTGACGTCGCCGTCCATCAGATCCTCGTCGCGGAACTGCGCGGGCGCGACCCGGTAGCCCTGCTCGTCCTTGTCGATGCGGATGGCCTTGAACGTCGACATGTCTTCAAATCCTGTTCTTGCGCGGATGCGGGAATGTGGGCGCGCGTGGCGGCGCGCGTCAAGCCGCCGCTTCGGCGGGCCGGCGCATCGGCCGCTCCACGATCGGCAGGTTGACCAGAGCGGAAAACACCCCGAGGACGATGGAGATGTTCCAGGCCATGGCGTAGGAGCCGAACAGCTCGCGGGCGTAGCCGCCGATCAGCACGCCGCAGAAGCCGCCGACCTGATGCGAGAAGAACGCGAAGCCGGCCAGCATGGCGAAATGCCGCGCCCCGAAGATTTGAACGATGATCGAATTGGTCGGCGGCACGGTGGAGAGCCAGAGCAGGCCGGTGATCATGCCGAACAGATAGACGCTCGCCGCCGAGGGCGGCAGGATGATGAACAGGATGGTCGCGACCGAGCGGGCGAAATAGATCGCCGACAGAATGTAGCGGCGCGGCATCCGCTGGCTGAGCCAGCCCGCCGAGAGCGAGCCGATGATGTTGAACATGCCGACGAGCGCGAAAGCCCAGTAGCCCGTGCTCGCCGGCAGCCCCGACTCGACGACGTATTTCTGGAAATGCACGGTGACGAAGGCGAGCTGGAAGCCGCAGGTGTAGAAGCCGAGCACCAGCAGAACGTAGGAGCGCTGCGTCAGCGCCTCGCGCAGGGCGCCGAGCGACGAGTCGGGCCCTTGCGCGCGTTGCGGCGCCGGCGGGCTGGCGACGGCGAGCGACAGCGGCAGAATGGCGAGGATGAGCGCGCCGAAGGCGATCGCAGTCACCTGCCAGCCCCAGGTGACGACAAGACCGCCGGCGAGCGGCGAGAACAGGAACTGGCCGAATGAGCCCGCCGCGGAGCCGAGGCCGAAGGCCATCGGCTGCCTCTCCTCCGGCACCAGCTTGCCGAAGGCGCCCAGCACGAGATTGAACGAGGAGCCGGACAGGCCGACGCCGATGAGCACGCCGGCGGTCATGTCGAAGGCCAGCGGCGTCGAGGACCAGGCCATCAGGATCAGGCCGGCGGCGTAGAAGACCGAACCGGCCATCAGAACGCGCATGGAGCCGTAACGGTCGGCGAGCGCGCCGGCGAAGGGCTGAAACACGCCCCAGAGCAGGTTCTGGATGGCGAGCGCGATGGAGAACGCGGCGCTGCCCCAGCCGAAGGTCGTGAGCACGGGAACCTGAAACACGCCCATGGCCGAGCGCGGGCCGAAGGAGATGACCGCGATGCAGCAGCCGGCCAGAACGACCATCGGCCATGGCAGGGCGGCCGCGCCGGCGGAATGTCTGTGTGCAGTCACGTCGCGCTCCCGAATACGTGCGGCCCCTCATAGGTCAAATGGCGCTGGCAGGCCAGCCGGCAAGCGCGCCCCGGATCAGCCGGCGCATGTCGGCGCGATGTCCCCGCGTCTGCGCACAGCGCCCGACGTTGGCGTTGTGCGTTTCGCCGAAGCGTGGCGCGCCGCCCGGCCGGACCGCCGCAGGAGACAAGGCCCGCACTTGACCCGCCGCGCGGCGGCTGCATAAGCAAACGCACGCGCCAAACCGGCCGCCTTTGAGTGAAGACGCCCCGATGCCCGACCTCCTTCTCGAATTGTTCAGCGAAGAAATTCCGGCGCGCATGCAGGCGCAGGCCTCGGAGGATTTGAAGAAACTTGTCACCAACGCGCTGGTCGAGCGCGGGCTGACCTATGAGGGCGCGGCCGCCTTCGCCACGCCGCGCCGGCTCGCCCTGCATATCGCCGGCCTGCCCGCGCGCCAGCCCGACACGCGCGAGGACAAGAAGGGGCCGCGCGTCGGCGCGCCCGACGCCGCGATCCAGGGCTTTCTCAAGAGCGCGGGGCTGGCCTCGCTCGACGAGGCCAAAATCGAGAAAGACGCGAAGAAGGGCGAATTCTACGTCGCGGTGATCAAGCGCGCGGGGCGCGAGACGGCCGCCGTGCTGGCCGAAATCCTGCCGGCCGTGGTGCGCGGCTTCCCATGGCCGAAGTCGATGCGCTGGGGGGCGGCCTCGGCGCGCGGCGACGCGCTGCGCTGGGTGCGGCCGCTGCATTCCATTCTCGCCACGTTCGGGCCGGAGACCGAGGAGCCGGAGATCGTCGCCTTCGAGGTCGACGGGCTGACGAGCGGCAATATGACGCGCGGCCACCGCTTCCTCGCGCCCGAGGCCTTCAGGGTCCGGCGTTTCGACGATTACGTCCCGGCGCTGGAGAAGGCGAAAGTCGTGCTCGATCCGGCGCGGCGGCGCGACATCATTCTGCATGACGCGCGCGATCTCGCCTTCGCGCAGGGACTGGAGCTGGTCGAGGACGAGGGGCTGCTGCACGAGGTCGCGGGCCTCGTGGAATGGCCGGTCGCGCTCATCGGCGAATTCGAGGAGGCGTTCCTCGTCATCCCGCCGGAGGTCATCCGCGCCACCATCCGCGCCAACCAGAAATGTTTCGTGCTGCGCAAGGCGGACGGCGCGCTGGCCAACAAGTTCATTCTCGTTTCGAACATCCTCGCCAGCGACGGCGGCCAGGCGATCGCGGCGGGCAACGGCCGCGTCGTGCGGGCGCGCCTGTCGGACGCCAGGTTCTTCTGGGAGACGGACCTCGGCATGAGGCTGGCCGACCGGCTGCCCCGGCTCGACAATATCGTATTCCACGAAAAGCTGGGCACGCAGGGCGAGCGCGTCGAGCGCATTGAATCGCTCGCGGCCGAAATCGCGCCGCGCGTCGGCGCCGACGTTTCGCTGGCGCGGCGCGCCGCGCTGCTGGCCAAGGCCGATCTTGTCTCCGAGATGGTGGGCGAGTTCCCCGAGTTGCAGGGGTTGATGGGCCGCTATTACGCCGCCGCGCAGAACGAGGACGAGAGCGTCGCCGCCGCCATCGAGGAGCATTACAAGCCGCAGGGGCCGGCCGACCGTATTCCGACGGCGCCGGTGTCGCTCGCGGTGGCGCTCGCCGACAAGCTCGACATGCTGATCGGCTTCTGGGCCATCGACGAGAAGCCGACCGGCTCGAAAGACCCCTATGCGCTGCGCCGCGCGGCGCTCGGCGTCATCCGGCTGGCGCTCGAGAACAATCTGCGTCTGCCGCTGGCGTCGATCATGCATCCGCGTTTCGCCGCGCTCGACCACGCGCGGCTGGCGCGCGAGGCGCGCGCGCGCGAGGCCCTGGCCGAGGAGCTGGGCATCAGCGGCACGGGCGAGGTGCGCATGCATCGCAGCGAAACGAAATTCGCCGGCGGCTTCGTCGACGACCGCGCGCTCGATCTGCTGGCGTTCATGAGCGAGCGTCTCAAGGTCTATCTGCGCGACAAGGGCGCGCGGCATGACCTCATCGACGCGGTGTTCGGCCTCGGCGGCCAGGACGATCTGAAGATGATCGTCGATCGCGTCGCGGCGTTGGGCCGCTTCCTCGAAACCGACGACGGCAAGAGCCTGCTCGCCGGCTACAAGCGCGCCGCCAACATCCTCAAGGCCGAGGAGAAGAAGGACGGCGCCGGCGCCTTCGACGACCGTCACGAGCCAAACCTGCGTTTCGAGCCGGAGGAGCACAAGCTCGCCGCCGCGGTTTTGCGGGCGCGCGAGGAGGCTGCCGAATGCCTCGCCCGAGAGGATTTCGAGGGGGCCATGCGCGCGCTCTCCGCGTTGCGCGCGCCGGTTGACGCCTTCTTCGACAAGGCGACGGTGAATGACGAACGGCCGCGCGTGCGCGTCAACCGGCTGCAACTGCTCAACGAATTGCGGCAGGCGGTGGCGCAGGTCGCGGATTTCGGGCGCATCGCGGGATAGGCGGCCAAACGCGCGGGGCGCGCGCGGGCGCCGAATTTCGCGACGGACACCCTGCCGCGCGCCGGCGATTTGCTCTAAGAACTCTTTATCCAACCTATTCGAGACCCCCCTGATGTTCGAAGTTCTGCCGCCCTCCAGGCCCGACCTCATCCTGTCGATCATGCAATTGTTCCGCGAGGACCAGCGGGCGAACAAGATCGACGTCAGCGTCGGCGTCTACAAGGACGAAAAGGGCGGCACGCCGATCATGCCGAGCGTGCGCGAGGCGGAAAAGCGGCTCTACGCCGGACAGGACACCAAGACCTATCTCGGCATTCTCGGCGATATGGCGTTCAACCATGCGATGGCCGATCTCGCCTTCGGCGCCGGCGTCGACCGGACGCGCCTCGCCATGGCGCAGGCGCCGGGCGGCTCGGGCGCCCTGCGCGTGCTGGCCGATCTGATCTTCGCGGCGCGGCCCGGCGCGGTCGTGCATGCGCCGGACCCGACCTGGGCCAACCATGTCCCGCTCATCTCGACCTCGGGGCTGACGCTGCGCCCCTACGCCTATTTCGACGCGGAGACGGGCGGCGTGCGCTTCGACGCGATGATGGCCGATCTCGACAAGGCGGCGGCGGGCGACGTGGTGCTGCTGCACGGCTGCTGTCACAACCCGACCGGCGCCGATCTCGACATGGCGCAATGGCGCGCGGTGAGCGATCTCATCGTCGCGCGCGGCCTGCTGCCGCTGGTCGACCTCGCCTATCTCGGCCTCGGCAAGGGGCTGGAGGAGGACGCCGCCGGCCTGCGCCATCTCGCCGGCGTCGTTCCGGAACTGTGCGTCGCCGTGTCGTGCTCCAAGAATTTTTCCGTCTACCGCGAGCGTGTCGGCGCGGCGCTGGCGCTGGGCAGGAACGCGGCGGAGGCCGGGCTGGCGCAGGGCAAGATGAGCCTCATCGCCCGCACCATGTATTCCATGCCGCCGGATCACGGCGCGGCCAGCGTGCGGCTGATTCTCGAAGATCCGGCGCTGAAGGCGCAATGGCGCGGCGAACTCGACGCGATGCGCGGCCGCATCCTGTCGCTGCGCGAGGGCCTCGCGGCGACGCTTTCGCGGCTTTCGAACGCGCGCGACTACGGTTTCATCACCCGGCAGGCCGGCATGTTCTCGCGTCTGCCGCTCAGCGAAGGCCAGGCCGAGCGGCTGCGCGTCGAACATGCCGTCTATCTGGTGCCGGACGGACGCATCAACATCGCCGGGCTGACGCAGGCGAATACGGAGGCCTTCGCGCGGGCCTATGTCGCGACGATGGGGTGACGGCGACCGTCGGTCCGCCAACCAACGATCCATCAGGCTTCAGGCGTCCTCCATCGCGGCGCCTACGAGCTTTCGGGCTTCGGCGGCGCTGATCGGGTGGCCGAAGGCGTAGCCCTGCGCATATTCGCAGCCGAGTTGATACAGCTCGATGGCGTCTGATTCGGATTCGGCGCCTTCCGCCACGACATCCATGCCGAGATCGTGCGCCAGCGTGACGATGGAGCGCAGGATCGCCGGGCGCGGTCCGCCGCTGGCGTTATGCACGAAGGACCGGTCGATCTTGATCGTGTCGAAGGGGAAGCGCTGGAGGTAGGCCAGCGACGAATAGCCGGTGCCGAAATCGTCGAGCGACAGGCCGGCGCCGAGATCGCGGATGCGGCCAAGCATCTTGGCCGCGTATTCCGGGTTCTCCATCACCAGGCTTTCGGTCAGCTCCAGTTTCAGCGAACCCGGCAGCACATTGCAGCGGGCCAGCACGGCCTTGACGTCGTGCAGCAGGTCGTGGCGCAGCAACTGCCGCGACGACACGTTGACGCTGGCGAAGATCGGCGGGTCGACATCGAGCGCCAGTTGCCAGGCGGCGAGTTCGCGCGCCGTCGTCTCCAGCGCGAAAATGCCCAGATCGATGATGAGCCCGGTTTCCTCGGCGATGGGGATGAACTCGGCCGGGCTCAGGCGGCCGAGACGCGGGTGATCCCACCGCAGCAAGGCCTCGAAGCCGGCCACGGTGCGATCCTCCAGCCGGACGATCGGCTGGAAATAGGTGCGAATCTCGCCGCGTTCGAGGGCGCGGCGGAGATCGGCCTCCAGTGACAGCCTGTCAGAGCGCTGGCCGCGCATGGCGGGGCGGAACACTTCGATGCGGTTGCCGCCGGCGCGCTTGGCGTGGCGCATGGCGATCTCGGCGTCGTTGACCATGTCCTCGCGCCTGGGATGCAATTGCGCATCGTAGAGCGCCAGACCGATCGACGCGGTGAGCGCGATCTCGCGGTCGGCGAAAGTGACCGGCGTCGACAGGGAACGGCGCACCGTGTCGGCGAGCGCGATAATCTGATCGGGCTCGTATTCGGAAACCACGATCGTGGCGAACTGATCGCCCGACATGCGCGCCAGCGTGTCCTGCTCCTGCAGGATGCGCGACAGGCGGCGGGCGACGGTCATCAGGATCGAGTCGCCGGCCGACAGGCCGACGCTCTCGTTGATTTGCTTGAAACGGTCGATGTCGATGAACATCACCGTCGGGCGCATGGTCGCATCATTGCGCGCGAAGGTCAGCGCCGCGTCGAGCCGGTCGAAACACAATTCGCGGTTGGGCAATCCGGTGAGGTTGTCATGAACCGCGTCGTGCAGCATGCGCTCGGCGGCGTTGCGCTCCTCGGTCACGTCGGAGAGCGAGCCGACAACGCGAATCACCTCGCCGTCGGCGCCGACGACGGGACGCGCTTTCATCTGAAACCAGAAATAATGGCCGTCGGCGGCGCGCAGGCGAAACGCCTGGTTGATGCGGCCGCGGCGCTGCTCCAGCACCGTGTCGAGGCAGGCGCGATAGCGGTCGCGCTCGAAGGGATGCAGCAGGTCGAGCCAGGCGGAGGCCGGCCCCTCCAGATCGCCGCGCTTGAGGCCAAGCTGCGTCTCGACCTCCGGACTGACATAGATCTGGTCGGCCGGCACGTCCCAATCGAAAATGATGTCGCCGGAGCCGGTCAGGGCGAGCGCCTTGCGCTCGGCCTCGCTCAGGGCGCCGACGCCGAGCCCGCCGCCGGCGAAAGCGCTCTGCATGACGGTGAAGCCGATGAGCATGACGATCAGCACGAGACCACCGATCAGCGCCGGCGAAACGAGGTCGTTGGTCAGCGCGCCGGTGACGGTGAAGCCCGCCGCCACCACCCAGATCAGCAACAGCAGCCAACTCGGAATCAGCATCACGGCGCGATCGTAGCCGTGCGTCGCCAGATAGAGCACGAGAACGAAGCCCACGCCGGCGATGGTGGCGAGAGAAATGCGGGCGACGCCGGCGGCGACCGGCGCGTCATAAAGCGCCAGCACGACGAAGGAGCAGAGGAACAGCAGCCAGCCGGCGACCACGTAGGAGGCGCGCACATGCCAGCGCGAAAGATTGAGGTAGGCGAACAGGAACACCAGCAGCGTCGCCGACAGAACCACCTCGGCGCCGGCGCGCCAGATGCGGTCAGCCTCGATCTCGGTTCCGAAAATCTTGTTCCAGAAGCCGAAGTCGATGCAGACGTAGGCGAGCACCGCCCAGGCCAGCGCCGCGGCGGCCGGGAAAATGACCGCGCCCTTGACGACGAAGACGATGGTCAGGAACAGGGCAAGCAGGCCGGCGATGCCAATGACGATGCCCTTGTAGAGCGTCAGGCTCGTCACCTTGTCCTTGTAGGCGTCCGGCTCCCACAGGATCACTTCCGGCAGGTTGGGGGTGCGCAATTCGGCGACATAGGTGACCGTCGTGCCGGGGTCGAGCGTCAGGCGGAAGACGTCCGCGTCGGAGCTGTCCTCGCGCTCGGGCGGGAAGCCCTGGCTGGCGGTGATGGCGGAAATGCGCGTCGCGCCGAGGTCGGGCCAGACGACGCCCGAGCCGACAAGCCGGAAATGCGGCGCGACGATGAGGCGCTCGATCTGCTCGTCGGTGTCGTTGGTCAGCGCGAAGACGATCCAGGCCGGCTGCGTGCCGCTCTCCCTGGCGCGCACCTCGATGCGGCGGACGATGCCGTCCGCGCCCGGCGCGGTCGAGACGAGAATGCGGTCGCCCTGGGCGTTGTGGCTCTCGATCTTCGACGTCAGCTCGATCGCCTGCGCCGCCAAAGGCACGCGCACCGAATCGACCGCGCGGGCCGGCGCCAGCGCCAGAAGAAGAAGCCACAACGGCAGGAGATACCGAAGAATCGACACGAGTTCCGAAAGGCTGATGCGCAACGACGCGCGAGGTTACAGCAAGCGCGCGGTTCAGGCTATGGCGCAGCGGGAGCACGCTGGTTACCGGCTTCGCGCGGCGAGAGCAAGGCGGGAAGGCGCCGCCGCCTCATTCGTCCCGGGGGCCGCGCGCGTTTCGCGGCCGCGACGACGAGGCGCCCGTCAAAGCCCCGCGACAGGGTCGGACTCCAGCAGGGCATAGAGGCGATGGTCGCGCCAGCCTCCGTCGATGCGCAGATAGGCGCGCGCCATGCCCTCATAGCGGAAGCCGACCTTCTCCAGCAGCCGCCGCGACGCCTCGTTTTCGGGAATGCACGCCGCCTCGACGCGATGCAGCCGCAATTCGGCGAAGGCGAAGCCGGCCACGGCGCGCACGGCCCGCGACATATGGCCCCGGCCGGCGTGCGCCTCGCCCATCCAGTAGCCGAGCGTCGCCGTCTGCGACACGCCGCGCCGCACCTGGCCCAGCGTCAGCCCGCCGATGAGCGCGCCGTCGTCGCGGAACAGAAAGAACGGGTAGGACAGATCATCGGCGATCTCCTGCCGGTAGCGCCGCAACCGCTGGCGGAAGGCGCCGCGGGTGAGATCGTCGGCGGGCCAGACCGGCTCCCACGGCGTCAGAAAGGCGCGGCTGGCGGCGCGCAGCCGCGCCCAGGCGGGAAAATCGTCGATCTCGGGCGGCCGCAGGTGAAAGCCGTCGCCGCGCACGAACAAGGCCGCGTCGCGCTGGGGGCCGAGGCGGAAGAGCGCCATGCCGCCCTCCCCTCACGCCACGGGGCGCAGCGAGGCGAGACGCGCGGCCACCTGATCGGGCGTCAGCGCCTTGCCGACAGGACCGATGGAGGCGACCGTCGGCGCCTTGCCGAGCGCCGCGCGGCCGGCGGCGCGCACGTCCGCCAGCGTCAGCGCGTCGATCCGGCCGATGGCCTCCTCACGCGTCAGAACATGGCCGAAGGCGAGCGTCTGGCGGGCGATCTGCTCGGCGCGGGCGCTGGAGGATTCGAGCGCGGCGAGCAGCGACACTTTCATCTGCGATTTGGCGCGATGCAGCTCCGCCTCGCTCAGATCGTCGCAAGCGGCGCCGAGGCAATCGGTCGCCACATGCATCAATTCGGCCAGATCGGCGCCGTCGGCGGCGGCGTAGAAGCCGGTGAGGCCGCTGTCGAAATAGCTCCAGGCGAAGCTGTAGATCTCATAGGCGAGGCCGCGCTTCTCGCGCACCTCCTGGAACAGCCGCGAGGCCATGCCCTCGCCGACCGCGTTGGCGAAGAGCCGCGTGGCGTAGCAATTGTCGGCGCGATAGCCGGCGCCCTCGAAGCCGACGACGATCTGCGCCTGTTCGAGCCTGCGTTTCAGCCGCGCCTCGCCGCCCGTGTAGCGCGCCGGCTCGGGCGTCGGCGTCGCCGCGCGCGGCAGGCCGGCGAAAGCCTTGTCGACGGCCGCCGCCATGCGCTCGGGATCGACGCCGCCGGCGGCGGAGAAGACGAGATTGCCGGCGGTGTAATTGCGCGCCAGATAGGCGCGGATCGCCGCCGGGCTGAAGCGCGAGACGGTTTTCGGCGTGCCAAGAATCGGCCGTCCGATCGGCTGGCCGGGAAAGGCCGCCTCGGTGAACAATTCGAACACCAGTTCGTCGGGCGCGTCCTCGGCGGCGGCGATTTCCTGGATGACGACGTTCTTCTCGCGCTTCAACTCCTCGGGATCGAACACCGAATCGGTGAGGATGTCGGCGAGGATGTCGACGGCGAGTTCAGCGTCGGTCGCCAGAACCCTGGCGTAATAGGCGGTGTTCTCGGCGCCGGTGGCGGCGTTCATGTCGCCGCCCGCGCTCTCGATCTCGCCGGCGATCTCCAGCGCGCTGCGCCGTCCGGTGCCCTTGAAGGCCATATGTTCGAGCATGTGCGACAGGCCATGCTCTTCCGGCAATTCGTCGCGCGAGCCCGCGCCGACCCAGACGCCGAGCGAGGCCGTCTCCAGATGCGGCATCGGATCGGTGACGACGCGCAGGCCGGACGGCAGAGTGGCGATGGAAACGGGCATTGGCGGCCTCTCGATACGGAGGAGCGAGCATAGCGCGGGCGCGTCCGGGGCGGAAGCGCGAGGCCGCGCCCCTGCTTGTCCGCCTTACTTGCCCGCCCGCGCGCGCTGGCGCACGAAGGCCTCGACCTTGCCGATGTCGTTGGGCAGCACGGTGAAGCGCTCCGGCCGCGCGAACAGATCGGCGAGATGGGCCGGCAGTTCGGGCTTGCGGCCCGTCGCCTTCGACACGGCGTCGGGGAATTTCGCCGGATGGGCGGTCGACAACGCCACCATGGGAATATCCGGCCGTTTCGCGGCTTCCGCGCGCGCCACATGCACGCCGACCGCCGTATGCGGATCGAGCACATAGCCCGTGCGCTCGAAGGTGCGGCGGATTTCGGCCTGCGTCTCGTCCTCGTCGCAGGAGCCGGCGTCGAATTCGGCGCGGATGGCGGCGAGCGGGCCGGCGTCGATCGCAAAACCGCCCGATTGCATCAGGCCGGCCATCAGCCGGCGGATGGCGGCGGCGTCGCGGCCATGGGCCTCGAACAGCAGGCGCTCGAAATTGGACGAAACCTGAATGTCCATCGACGGCGATTGCGTTGCGTGGACGCCCGCCGTGCGATAGGCGCCGGTGGCCAGCGTGCGGGCGAGAATGTCGTTGGAATTGGTGGCGACGACCAGCCGCTCGATCGGCAGGCCCATTTTCTTCGCGATCCAGCCGGCGAGAATATCGCCGAAATTGCCGGTCGGCACGGTGAAGGACACGGGCCGGCGCGGCCCGCCGAGCACGACGGCGGCGGTGAAATAATAGACCGCCTGCGCCACGACGCGAGCCCAGTTGATGGAATTGACGCCCGACAGGCCCAATTGGTCGCGGAAGGAATGATTGTTGAACAAGCCCTTCAGAATCGCCTGGGCGTCATCGAACGTGCCCTCCAGCGCGATGGCGTGGATGTTGGAATCCGCCACCGTCGTCATCTGCCGGCGCTGCACGTCGGAGACGCGGCCATGCGGATAGAGGATGAACACATCGACCTGATCGAGGCCGCGGAACGCCTCGATGGCGGCGGCGCCGGTGTCGCCCGAGGTGGCGCCGACGATGGTGGCGCGCTGGCCGCGCGCCTTCAGCGCGTGATCCATCATACGGCCGAGAAGCTGCATCGCCACGTCCTTGAAGGCGAGCGTCGGGCCGTGGAACAACTCCAGCACGAACAGATTGTCGCCGATCTGGGCGAGCGGCGTCACCGCGTCGTGCCGGAATGTCGCGTAGGAAGCGTCCAGCATGGCGCGGAAATCGGCCTGCGGAATCTCGCCGCCGACGAAGGGACCGATGACGGCCTCGGCCACCTGGGCATAAGACATGCCGGCATAGGCGACGATGGTCTCGGCGCGCAGGCGCGGAAAGCGCTCCGGCACATAGAGCCCGCCGTCGCGGGCGAGCCCCGCCAGCATGGCGTCGGTGAAGCCGAGGCGCGGCGCCTCCCCCCGGGTCGAAATGTAGTGCACGGTCGTCGTTCCTGCCTGTCGCGGCACGCTTTAGCACATTCGCGGAGAAGGGACAGCGGGCGAGGGCGCGACGCTCCTGGAAGCGACAGAATTCCGCGACGCGAAATCATGTGCGACGGCGCTGGACAAATCGTGTCAAAATCGACACATTACGTCGCGAATGATCGACCGCACGAAGAAGCTGCCCGCACGATTTTATGAAAGCCCGGCGGGGAACAAGCCTGTTCGGGAGTGGATTCTGGAATTGCCCGCCGCCGACAGGCAGACCGTGGGCAAGGACATTCAGAAAGTCGAATTTGGCTGGCCGCTGGGCCGTCCGCATTGCGCGCCACTTGGCGAAGGGCTTTGGGAAGTGCGCAGCGACCTTGGCGGCAACAGGATCGCGCGGGTGATTTTCTGCATGGGCGATGGCCATATGATCCTTTTGCACGGCTTCATCAAGAAAACGCAGAAGGCGCCGCAACAGGACATTGATCTTGCCCTCAAACGCAAACGGGAGGTGATGAGATGACCCCTGGGAAGAAAGGCCGAGTCAGCGAAGAGACCTTCGACGATTTTCTCGCCGGGCAAGGAATTCTTGAGGCGTGCGAGGATCAGGCCATCAAGGAGATCATCGCCTCGCAACTTGCCGAAGCCATGAAGGCGCAAGGGCTTACAAAAAGCGCCATGGCGGAACGGATGAAAACCAGCCGCCGCCAGCTTGACCGGCTTCTCGATCCTGCGACGCCTTCCGTGACGCTGGACACCCTGCGCCGTGCGGCCCGGGCCGTCGGGCGCACCTTGCGCGTCGAACTGGCGTGAGGGCCGCGAAAGCTGTGCGGTGCGGTCTTGCGAATTCCGAAATCGCGCGGCGGTTGAGGCGTCGTCAGACCTGCCCTGCGAGCCTCCGCCACGCGTAGACCGCGAACACCGCCGCCAGCGTCGCGGCCAGCCCGAACCATGTCAGGGCGTAGGAGAGGTGATTGTTGGGAATGACGAGCACGGTGGCGCCGCCGTTGGGCGGGGGCGCGCCGGGGGGGCCGGCGTCGGCGTCCACCGTGAAGGGGGCGACGCGGGCGAGGCCGAAATGGGCGGCCATGGCGGCGGCATCGCGGGTGAACCATTCGCCCTTCGCCGGCGCGTCGGCGGGGGTGAAGGCGTTGCGCGGCTCGGGCGGGCGCATCAGGCCGGTCAATTCGACCATGCCTCGCGGCCCGGCGGCGCGGCGGGCGGCGTCCTTCAAGGCCAACGGAACGAAACCGCGATTGACGATGACGACCGCGCCGTCAGCCAGGCGCAGCGGCGTCAGCACGAGATGGCCCGGCCCTTCCGCCCCGGCCTTGCCGTCGGCGCTGCCGCGGAACACCAGCGCCTGTCTGGCGTGATCGAACACGCCCGACAGCCGGACATGGCGATACTCGTAATCCTCCGGCGCGAGCCTGGGCCAGTCGGCCTCGGGGGGAAGCGCGACAGGGGCGGCGCGGGCGCGCGCGGCGATCTGCGCGATCAGATTTTCCTTCCAGCCGAGGCGCTGCATCTGCCAGAGCCCCAGCGCGACCAGCGCCGCGCAGGCCAGAGCCGCGACGGCGCCTTGCCAGAGCAACGCGCGGCGGACGGCGCTCACCGCTCCAGCCGCCCCTCTTCGGCCCTGTTGCGATATTGCAGCGCCACCATCACTCCCTTGAGCGGGCGCAGCATGGCGAGGCAGACGATCAGCGTCAGCGGCATAAAGATGACGACATGCACCCACATCGGCGGCTCGTATTTCAGTTCCACCCAGAGCGCGGCGCCGAGCACGAAGAAACCGGCGAGCAGCGTCACGAACACGGCGGGGCCGTCGCCCGCGTCGGCGAATTTGAAATCGAGGCCGCACGAGCGGCAATTGGGCGCGATCGACAAAAAGCCGTCGAACAGCTTGCCCTGGCCGCAGCGGGGGCATCGGCCCGCGACGCCGGTGGAGACGGGCGGCTGCGGCGGATAATGATCGTCCATCACGACAGTTTCCAGGACAGGAGAAGCGCGACCAACGCCGGAACGGCGAAGATCATCGCGAAGATCGGCAGCTCCTCCATGAAGGAATAGCCATGGCGCATGCCGATGACGAGATTGGCGATCGCGGCGACAAACCAGACCGGAATGAAATAATGCGCCGCCGGGCTCATGCCCAGCGCGCCCCAAAGCGCGCGGCCCGTGACCATGAAAAGCGCCAGCAGCGCGAAGCCGCCGAGAATGACCAAAGCGCTGCGCATCGGTTCTCACCCCCCATGCCATGGCGCGCGAAGACCCATCCTCCGGCGGAAGACGGCGGCGACGCGCGTGGTCATGCTTTAACGCATCGCCTCGCAAAACCCGAGGGCGGCCGATGGCCGCCCCCGAAACAAATAACATTGTCGCTTCAGGCTCAATGCGCCGCGACGGACGCGCCCCAGCCGCCCCAGACGTAGACGGCGGCGAACAGGAACAGCCAGACCACATCGACGAAGTGCCAGTACCAGGCGGCGAATTCAAAGCCGAGGTGCTGTTGCGGCGTGAAGTGCCCCTTGAGTGCGCGCGCCAGGCAGACGATCAGGAAAATCGTGCCGATGATGACATGCGCGCCGTGGAAGCCCGTGGCCATGTAGAAGGTCGCGCCGTAGATCGAGCCTTTGAAGCCGAAAGCGGCGTGGGCGTATTCATAGGCCTGCACCGAGGTGAAGATCAGGCCGAGAATGATGGTCAGCAGCAGGCCCTTCTTCAGGCCCTCGCGGTCGCCGTGCAGCAGTGCGTGATGCGCCCAGGTGACCGTGGTGCCGGAGGTCAGCAGGATCAGCGTGTTCAGCAGCGGCAGGTGCCAGGGGTTGAACACCTCGACGCCCCTGGGCGGCCAATGTCCGCCGGTGAATTCCGTGCGCGAATACTGGATCGCCTCGCCGGGGAAGAGGCTGGCGTCGAAATAGGCCCAAAACCAGGCGACGAAGAACATCACCTCGGAGGCGATGAACAGAATCATGCCGTAGCGGTGCGAGAGCTGCACAACGCGGGTGTGATAGCCGCCGTGCTCGGCCTCCTTCACCACGTCGCTCCACCAGGCCGCCATGGTGTAGAGAATGCCGAGCATGCCGGCGCCGAAGACATAGGGGCCCATCTTGAGGCCGCCGAGCGGCAGCCCCTTCATCCACATCACGGCGCCGACGGCGGTGATGAAGGCGCTGATTGAGCCGACGAGCGGCCACGGGCTCGGATCGACGAGGTGATAATCGTGGTTCGGTTTCGAATGCGCGTCCGCCATTTCGTCGTTCCTTCTCCCCTCGGGCCGCGAGGGCCTTCACGTTCGCCCGCGCGCGGGCGTTTTCATAAATTCGGCTTCGCCGCGCCGACGGCGGCGACCGGCGCCGCGCTCCTGGCGCCGAAGAATGTGTAGGACAGCGTCACCTGCTCGACGCCGCGCATCGTCTCTTCCTTCTCCAGCGCCGGATCGAGGAAGAAGACCACGGGCAGCTCAAGCGTCTCGCGCGGGCCGACCTTCAACTCCTCGAAGCAGAAGCAGGCGATCTTGTTGAACCAGGCGCCGGCGGCGTCGGGGCCGACATTGTACATCGCCGTTCCCGCCGTCGGGCGATCCGACAGATTGGTCAGCTTGTAGAACACCGTCACGGTTTCGCCGGTGCGCGCCTTTACGGAGGCGGCCTCGGGCTCGAATTTCCACGGCAGGCCCGGCGCGACATTGGCGTCGAGATGCACGATCAGCGTGCGCTCGCCGCGCACGGCCGGCGCGACCTTCGCGATCTGAGGCGTGCCGCCATAGCCCGTGGCCTGACAGAACAGGCGATAGAGCGGCACGGCGGCGAAGCTCGCGCCCAACATCAGCAACGCCACGCCCAGCGCGCCGAACGCCACCGCGCCCTGACGGCGGCGGGCCGAATGCGGGGGAACGGGCGCGGGCGTCTGGCTCATCGCATCACACCGGCTTGTGCAGCACGCCGGGGCCAAGCTTGACCACGGTGACGGCGTAGAAAATGACGCAGAGCGCGGCGATGGCGAGGCCGATGGCGACGTTGCGGGCGCGGCGGCTCCTGATCTGCTCGGGCGTCAATTGCGGCGGGCGCGGATGCTTGTCGGGGGCGATCATCGCGTTCATCCGCGCACCCCGACGCCGAAGCCGTGCTGCGCGACGAGAACGGCGAAGAGCACGAACAGATAGAGGATCGAAAAGGCGAAGAGATGTTTCGCGGCCTTCTCGGCCGGCTCGCCCTCGCGCACGCGATACACCCGCACGGCGAAATGCAGCATCAGCGCGCCGCCCAGCGTCGCCATGGCGCCATAGACGTTCGAGCCGAAGCCCATGACCCAGGGCAGCGCGCCCACCGGCGCCAGCAGGATCGTGTAGAGCAGGATTTGCAGGCGGGTGTGATCGTGGCCCTTGACGTTGGGCATCATCGGCACGCCGGCGCGGGCGTATTCGCTGCTCTTGACCAGAGCCAGGGCCCAGAAATGCGGCGGCGTCCAGATCAGGATGAGGGCGAACAACGCCCAGGCCGAAAGGCTCACGTCGCCCGTCGCGGCGGCATAGCCGACCACGGGCGGAAAGGCGCCGGCGGCGCCGCCGATGACGATGTTCTGCGGCGTCGAGCGCTTCAGCCACATCGTGTAGACGACCGCGTAGAAGAAGATGGTGAAGGCGAGCAGGCCCGCCGCGACCCAGTTCGTCACCACGCCGAGCGTGAAGACGGAGAGCGCCGACAGGATCATGCCGAAGCCGAGCGCCTCGCCGCCGCGGATGCGGCCCGAGGGAATGGGCCGGGCGCGCGTGCGCAGCATCACGGCGTCGATGTCGGCGTCCCACCACATGTTGAGCGCGCCCGAGGCGCCCGCCCCGACCGCGATGGCGAGCAGCGCGGTAAAGCCGATGACGGGATGCACCTGCACGGGCGCGATCAGCAGCCCGGCCAGCGCGGTGAAGACCACGAGCGACATCACGCGCGGCTTCAGCAGCGCGAGAAAATCGCGCGGCTCGGCCGTCGACACATGATGCGCCTGCGTGTCCTGAATGAAGCTCATGCCGTGACGCTCCTCACCCGGCGTTGATCGCCGTCATCCTTGCCGGAAGTCGGACGCGGACCGGCGGCGACCGCCGGTCCGCTGTTCATGCCTCAGTGATTCGAGCCGGTGATGCGCGGCAGCGTCTCGAACTGATGGAAGGGCGGCGGCGAGGGCAAGGTCCATTCCAGCGTCGTCGCGCCGACGCCCCACGGATTGTCGCCCGCCACGCGCTTCTTCATGAAGGCGTCGGCGACGATGTAGAGGAAGATCAGGACGCTGAAGGCCGAAAGGTAGGAGCCGATCGACGACCAGTAGTTCCACAGCGCATAGGCGTCGGGATAGTCGATATAACGGCGCGGCATGCCGGCGAGGCCGAGGAAGTGCTGCGGGAAGAACGTCAGGTTGATGCCGATGAACATCACCCAGAAATGCGCCTTGGCCATCGCCTCGTTGTACATGTAGCCGCTCATCTTCGGGAACCAGTAGTAGAAGCCCGCGAAGATGGAGAACACGGCGCCGAGCGACATCGTGTAATGGAAATGCGCGACGACGTAATAGGTCTCGTGCAGCGCGCGGTCGACGCCGGCGTTGGCCAGCACGACGCCGGTGACGCCGCCGACCGTGAACAGGAAGATGAAGCCGATGGCCCAGACCATCGGGGCGCGGAACGAGATCGAGCCGCCCCACATCGTGGCGATCCACGAGAAGATCTTCACGCCCGTCGGCACCGCGATGACCATGGTGGCGAAGACGAAATAACGCTGCGTGTTGAGCGACAGGCCGACCGTATACATGTGGTGCGCCCACACGACGAAGCCGACGAAGCCGATGGCCACCATCGCATAGGCCATGCCGAGATAGCCAAAGATCGGCTTGCGCGAGAAGGTCGAGATGATGTGGCTGATGAGACCGAAGCCGGGAAGGATGAGAATGTAGACTTCCGGGTGGCCGAAGAACCAGAACAGATGCTGGAACAGGATAGGATCGCCGCCGCCGGCCGGATCGAAGAAGGTCGTGCCGAAATTGCGGTCGGTCAGCAGCATGGTGATGGCGCCGGCCAGAACCGGCAGCGACAACACCAGAAGGAAGGCGGTGACCAGCACCGACCAGGCGAACAGCGGCATCTTGTGCAGCGTCATGCCCGGCGCGCGCATGTTGAAGATGGTGGTGATGAAGTTAATCGCGCCGAGGATGGACGAGGCGCCGGCGACGTGCAGCGCGAGAATGATGAAATCCATCGACGGTCCGGGCGCGCCGGTGTTGGACGAGAAGGGCGGATAGAACACCCAGCCGCCGCCGAAGCCCTGCATTCCGGGCGAGCCCTCGACGAACATGGACAGCACCAGCAGCGAGAACGCCGCCGGCAGCAGCCAGAACGAAATGTTGTTCATGCGCGGGAAGGCCATGTCCGGCGCGCCGATCATGATCGGCACGAACCAGTTGCCGAAGCCGCCGATCAGCGCCGGCATGACCATGAAGAAGATCATGATGACGCCATGCGCGGTGATGAACACGTTGTACATGTTCTTCGCCGCGTCGATCGAACCGTCGCCGGCGAGCATCTGAGACACCCAGGGGAACACGCCGATGCCGGGATTGGCCAGCTCCATGCGCATGGCCACGGACATCAGGCCGCCGACAACGCCCGCGAAAATCGCGAACCAGATGTAGAGCGTGCCGATATCCTTATGATTGGTCGAGAACAGATAACGCCGCAATCCGGTGGGATGGGCGTGCGCCTCGTGATGGGCGGCTGCGGTCGTGGCCATGGCGGTTTCCTCGAATTCCGAAAGTCTTGATCAGCGGGCGGCGGAGGCGTCGGCGCTCTGCGCCTTCGCCGCGTCGGCCTTCTTTTTGTGGGCGGCGACCCACTCTGCGTATTTCTGCTCGCTGACGACGCGGAACGCGATCGGCATGTAGGCGTGGTCCTTGCCGCAGATCTTCGAGCACTGTCCGTAGTAGAGCCCCTCCTTCTCGGCTCTGAACCAGCTTTCGTTCATGCGGCCGGGAACGGCGTCGATGCGCACGCCGAAGGAGGGAATGGTGAAGGAGTGAATGACGTCGGAGGAGGTGACGAGCAGCTTGACGGTCTTGCCGACCGGAACGACCGCCTCATTGTCGACGGAGAGCAGGCGGATGTCGCCGGGCTTCAGTTCGTTGTCGGCCTTCATCAGCGAATCGAAGCCGAAGGCGGCGGCCTGTTCGGTCTTGGGATAATCGTAGGACCAGTACCATTGCCGGCCCGTGACCTTGACTGTCAGATCGGAGGCGGGAACCGAAATCTGCCTGGTGAGCAGCCGGAACGACGGGACGGCGATGACGACCAGAATCAGCACCGGAATGACCGTCCACGCGACCTCAAGGCCGGTGTGGTGCGTCGTCCTCGACGGCGTCGGATTGGCCTTGTCGTTGAACTTGACGATCACATAGGCCAGCAAGGCGGCCACGAACAGCGTGATGATCGTGATGATCGGCATCAGCACGCCATCGTGGAGAGCGCGGATTTCCCGCGCGATCGGCGTCACAGACTCCTGCATGCCCATCTGGCCGGGGTCCGCGTAGCCGGCGGCGGCGAGAGCCGCGCTGCCCGCCAGCAGGGCGGCGAGGCCCGCAATTGTCGCGCCCGCGCGCGCGCTCCAGGAATGTTTGGCTGCCTTTGTCATGAACGTCTTCACTCCCGCCGCGCGATCGCCGTCGGCGTCGCGTCATTCCGAATTCGCGCCGGGAGGGCGCTCCGAGGAGCAAAATTTTCCCGACTAACCCTGTTCCAAATCACAAAGATTGATCTAGCGCAATATGGAAGGCGGCCCGGCGTCGAAAACTGCCCGAATTCCGCCAAAATAGCCGGGTTTTTGCCATGTGCGACAGCGTGTCGCGCCTTGACAGCGCAGGTCGGTTTGCTACCCCGTCGCAGGCGGACTCGACGGCCGCGGGACCATACGATTCGGCTGACGCGCGCGGCGCGCCGCAGCGAGAATGGGGGATTCCATGAAATCGGCGAAATCGACGGCCGGGCTCACCCGAGGGCTGGGCGTCGGCGCGGCGCTGGCGGCGGGCATCGCGGCGTGGGCCTTGGCGACCCCGGCCGCGGCGCAGGGCGCGGTGAAGGCCAAATATGGCGATTGGGAAATGCGCTGCGAGACGCCGCCGGGCGCGCAGCGCGAGCAATGCGCGCTGGTGCAGAGCGTGGCGGCGGAGGACAGGCCGAATCTGACGCTCGTCGTCGTCGTGCTGAAGACCGCCGACGGCAAGAGCCGGCTGCTGCGCGTCGTCGCGCCGCTCGGCGTGCTGCTGCCCTCCGGGCTCGGCCTCAAGGTCGACGAGACCGATGTCGGGCGCGCCGGCTTCGTGCGCTGCATGCCGTCGAGCGGCTGCGTGGCCGAGGTGGTCATGGAGGACAAACTGATCGAGCAATTGCGCAATGGCTCGACCGCGACCTTCGTGATCTTCATGACGCCCGAGGAGGGCGTCGGCATTCCGCTTGGCCTCGCCGGCTTCAAGGACGGATTCGACAAGCTGCCTTGACCAACCGGCCCTGTCCGGCGGAAATGGGCAAGACCGGCGAAGCTCAGCCGGGAAGGAGCGTTTGGCATGCGGCGTGAACTCATCCGGCCCCTGGTCCTCGGCGGCGGCCTTTTTGCGCTGCTGGCGCCCGGCGCGCCGGCGCGAGCGATCGAATGGGGCAATCTGTTCGGCGGAGGCTCCGCCAAAACGGAAAAGCCGGCGGCGGCGCAGTCGGAGGACATCGGCTGTCCCGACGTGCAGATTCTCGACGGCACGGCGGGGATGCGCGTGCCGGCGGGCTCGTCCGGCGCGGGCGTGCGTCACCAGTTCTCGATCGGCGAGGTGGCGCGCGAATGCGGCGCCTCCGGCGGCCTGCTGACGGTCAAGGTCGGCGTCGAGGGCAACGTCCTGCTCGGCCCGGCCGGCGCGCCTGGCAGCTTCAGCGCGCCGCTGCGCATCGTCATCGTCGACGAATCGACGCAGAAGCCGATCTCCTCGAAGGTCTATTCCGTCAGCGCCCAAATTCCCGCCGGCGCGGCCCAGGCGGGTTTTTCCGTCGTTTCGGAGCCGCTGACGGCGCCTTTGCGCGCCGACGCCGACACGGCCTACACCGTCAAGGTCGGGTTCGACGCCCGCGGCGGCGGCGGCGAGCGCAAGTCGCGCAAGCGCACGCGCGCAGCGGATTGACTGTCCGGCTGGCGCGCCGTAAAGGTCAATCCGTCAGTTAACACTTTCGCGGAAGAGTCCGGCGCGTGGGCGACACCCCCGTTCCGGCGCCGAAGGCGCAACCGCCCCGGAAACGCTCAGGCCACAGGACCGCGCGAGGATGACACTCTGGAAAGCGGCGGCGCCTCGCGGCTCCGCCCACCGACGGGCGTAACTCGCGCGCGGGCCTGAGGCCGGCATGCGGGGAAATCTCTCAGGTCACGGGACAGAGGGGGCGCAGTCGCCGGCCGGATCGCCATCCGTCCGGCGGGATGTCGCTCCAACTTCGGTGCCCCATGTCCGACGACGCCAAGCTCGCCAGAACGCCGCTCCATGACCTGCATGTCGCGCTCGGCGCGCGCATGGTTCCTTTCGCCGGTTACGAGATGCCGGTGCAATATCCCGCCGGCATCATGGCCGAACATCTGCACACGCGGGCCGAAGCCGGCCTGTTCGACGTGTCGCACATGGGCCAGGCCTTTCTCGAAGGCGAGGGCGTCGCGAAGCGCTTCGAGGCGCTCGTTCCCGGCGACATCGCGGGCCTCGCGGAAAACGCCATCCGCTACACGCAGTTCACCGACGCGAATGGCGGCATTCTCGACGATCTGATGGCGACGCGCCTGTCGGACGACGCGCTGTTCCTCGTGGTCAACGCCGGCTGCAAGCATCAGGATTTCGCGCTGATCGCCGGCGCGCTCGACGATTGCCGTCTCGTCGTTCTGGAGGACCGCGCCCTCGTGGCGCTGCAGGGGCCGAAGGCGGCGGAGGTTTTTGCGCGCTTCGCGCCCGAGGCCGCCGCGATGGCGTTCATGACATGGCGGCGCCTGAGCGTCGCGGGCATGGAGCTGTTCGTCTCGCGCTCGGGCTACACCGGCGAGGACGGCTATGAGATCTCCATCCCCGCCGCCGCCGCGCGCGCCTTCGTCGAAAGGCTGCTGGCGCAACCGGAGGTGAAGCCGATCGGCCTCGGCGCCCGCGATTCGCTGCGTCTTGAAGCCGGCCTGTGCCTCTACGGGCATGACATCGACACGACGACGAGCCCGATCGAGGCCGGGCTGCTGTGGTCGATCGGCAAGCGTCGCCGCGCGGACGGCGGCTTCCCCGGCGCGACGCGCGTGCAGGGCGAGATCGCCAGCGGCGCGGCGCGCAGGCGCGTCGGCGTGCTGCCCGAAGGCAAGGCGCCGGCCCGCGAGGGAACCGACATCGCCGACGCGAGCGGCCGGGTCATCGGCAAGATCACGTCCGGCGGCTTCTCGCCGTCGCTGCAACGTCCTGTCGCCATGGGCTATGTCGAGACGGCTTTCGCCAAAGCCGACACGCCGGTCACGCTGATCGTGCGCGGCAAGCCCATGCCGGCGCGCGTCGCCGCCATGCCGTTCACGCCGCACCGCTATTTCAGGGGGTAAGCCATGTCCAGAACCTATTACACCAAGGATCATGAATATCTGATCGTCGAGGGCGACATCGCGGTCGTCGGCATCACCGACTACGCCCAGCAGCAACTCGGCGATGTGGTGTTCGTCGAGTTGCCGGACATCGGCAAGACGGTGACGAAGGGCGGCGAAGCGGCTGTCGTGGAATCGGTGAAGGCCGCCTCCGAGGTCTATGCGCCGCTCGACGGCGAAGTGGTCGCGGTCAACACCGCCATCGCCGACGATCCGGGCCTCGTCAATCAGGACGCGGCCGGCAAAGGCTGGTTCGTCAAGCTGCGCTTCGCCGACGCCAGGGCGCTTGACGGGCTCATGGACGAGGAGGCCTACAAGGCCTACCTCGCCACGCTCGGCTGAAAATCCAACAGGACGGGGACATTCATGCGTTATTTGCCGCTCACCGCCGACGACCGCGCCGACATGCTGGCGCGCATCGGCGCCGGGGGAATCGACGATCTGTTCGTCGACATCCCGAACGCCATGCGTCTGACCCGGCCGCTCGATCTGCCCCATCGGCAGACCGAGCTGGAGGTGACGCGCGCGCTGACGCGACTGGCGGCGATGAACGCGACGGCCGGCGCGGCGCCGTTCTTCTGCGGCGCGGGCGCCTACAAGCATCATGTCCCCGCCTCGGTGGATCATCTGATCCAGCGTTCGGAGTTCCTCACCGCCTATACGCCCTACCAGCCGGAAATCTCGCAGGGCACGTTGCAGGCCCTGTTCGAATTCCAGACGCAGGTGGCGGCTCTGACCGGCATGGATGTCGCCAACGCCTCGATGTACGACGGCTCGACCGGCTGCGGCGAGGCGGTGATGATGGCCCATCGCGTCAGCCGCCGCCGCAAGGCGGTGCTGTCGGGCGGCCTGCACCCGCATTACGCCGAGGTCGTGCGCACCAATTCGCGCATGACGGGCGACACGGTCGACTCCATGCCGGCCGATCCCCGCGCGCAGGAAGACGTTCTGGCGCGGATCGACAATTCGGTGTCCTGCGTCGTCGTGCAGTGCCCCGACGTCTTCGGCAATCCGCGCGATCTCGCGCCGATCGCGGAGAAGGCGCATGCGCATGGCGCCCTGCTGATCGCGGTGTTCACCGAGGCGGTCTCGCTCGGCGCGCTGACGCCGCCGGGCGAGATGGGCGCGGACATCGTCGTCGGCGAGGGCCAGTCGATCGGCAATGCGCTGAATTTCGGCGGGCCCTATGTCGGCCTGTTCGCGACAAGGACGAAATATCTGAGGCAGATGCCGGGCCGCGTCTGCGGCGAAACGGCGGACGCGGAGGGCCGGCGCGGCTTCGTGCTGACCCTGTCGACGCGCGAGCAGCACATCCGCCGCGACAAGGCCACCTCCAACATCTGCACCAATTCGGGCCTGTGCGCGCTCGCCTTCACCATCCACATGACGCTGCTCGGCGACGCCGGCCTCACGCGGCTGGCGCAGGTCAATCACGCCCACGCCGTCAAGCTCGCCGACATGCTGGCGGGCGTCGCCGGCGTCGAGGTGCTGAACGAGACGTTCTTCAACGAATTCACCCTGCGCGTGAAGGGCGACGGCGCGGCGGTCATCGAGACCATGGCGCGGGCCGGCGTGCTCGGCGGCGTGCCGGCCTCGCGGCTGTGGCCGGGCGCCGGTCTCGACGATCTCATTCTCGTCGCCTCCACCGAATGCACCACCGACGCCGACCGCGAGGCTTTCGTCGCCGCGCTCAAAGCCGCGCTCTGAGGAGAGAGCCCCATGCTGAACAATCAGGGCCGCCCCACCGCGCCCGGCGCCGCGACCGCCGCCGACACGCAAACCTTCACCGGCAACCGCGCCTTGCAGCTCGAGGAAGCGCTGATCTTCGAGATCGGCCGCGCAGAGACAACGGGCGTCGACATCGACGCGCCGGCGCCTTTCGCCTCGCGTCTGGGCCGGCACGCGCGCAAGACGCCGCCCGGCCTGCCCGGCCTGTCGGAGCCCGAGACCATGCGCCATTACGTGCGCCTGAGCCAGAAGAACTATTCGATCGACGCGGGCCTCTACCCGCTCGGCTCGTGCACGATGAAGCACAATCCGCGCCTCAACGAGGCGATGGCCCGCCTGCCCGGCTTCGCCGACATCCATCCGTTGCAGCCGCAATCGACTGTGCAGGGCGCGCTGCGGCTGATCGAGGAGCTGGGACGCTGGCTGATGGAGCTGACCGGCTGTCCCGCCGTCGCCATGTCGCCCAAGGCCGGCGCGCATGGCGAGGCCTGCGGCATGATGGCGATCAAGGCGGCGATCGTCGCGCGCGGCGAGGGGGCGACGCGGACCGTCGTGCTGGCGCCCGATTCCGCGCACGGCACCAATCCGGCGACGGCGGCGGCCATCGGCTTCACCGTGCGCTCGATTCCCGCGGGGCCCGACGGCAACGTGCATCCCGACGCGGTGAAGGCCGCGCTCGGCCCCGACGTCGCCGCCATCATGCTGACCAATCCCAACACCTGCGGCCTGTTCGAGGCGCATGTGGTGGAAATCGCGAAAGCGGTGCATGAGGCGGGCGCGTTTTTCTACGCCGACGGCGCCAATTTCAACGCCATCGTCGGCAAGGCGCGGCCGGGCGATCTCGGCATCGACGCCATGCATATCAATCTGCACAAGACATTCTCGACGCCGCACGGCGGCGGCGGGCCCGGCGCCGGGCCGGTGGTGCTGTCGCACCGGCTGGCGCCTTTCGCGCCCGCGCCGTTCCTGCGCCGCGAGGGCGAAACAGTGAGGCTGGTCGAGGACGCGGGCGAGACGCAGGCCTTCGGCCGCATGACCGCCTTCCATGGCCAGATGGGCATGTTCGTGCGCGCGCTGACCTACATGCTGTCGCATGGCCAGGACGGCGTGCGACAGGCGTCCGAGGATGCGGTGCTCTCGGCAAATTACATCCGCGTGGCGCTGTCGGATCTGATGTCCGCGCCCTTCGGCGATCGCATGTGCATGCACGAGGCGCTGTTCGACGACGAATGGCTCAAGGGCACGGGCGTGACCACGCTCGATTTCGCCAAGGCGATGATCGACGAGGGCTATCATCCGATGACCATGTATTTCCCGCTGGTCGTCCATGGCGCGATGCTGATCGAGCCGACGGAATCGGAATCGAAGGCCGCGCTCGACCTGTTCATCGCCACCCTGCGCGATCTCGCCATGCGCGCCAAACGCTGCGAGACGGAGCGCTTCGTCAACGCGCCCACGCTGGCGCCGCGCCGCCGGCTCGATGAAACGCGCGCCGCGCGCAATCCTGTGCTGAAATGGACGCCGCCGAAGCCGGTGGCGGAGGCGGCGGAGTAAGGCGAAACGGGCGAACGCCCCCCCTCCCTGACCCTCTCCCGCGAAGCGGCGGAGGGTCAGGGAGGGGACCAGGATCACATCAACCTTCCGCCCCGCCCATCTTGCTGATTGTGCCCTGTGCGGCGGCGCAGAGCTTTTCCTCATCGCCGTCGATGGCGAAGATGTCGCAGCGACAGACGGCCTGGGTCTTGCCGGCCGACAGCACCCGCGCGCGGGCGACGAGAGCGTCGCCTTTGGCCGGGCGCAGGTAATTGATCTTGAATTCCGACGTCACGACGGCGGAGCCGAGCGCGCCGCCGCCGGCGAAGGTGAGCGTGTTGTCGGCGAGATAGGCGAGAACGCCGCCGTGCACGAAGCCGTGCTGCTGCAACAGGCTATGGGTGACGACCACGCGCAATTCCGCGCCATCGGCGCCGAAGGCCGTCAGCTCCGCGCCGACGAGTTGGCTGAAGGGCTGCGCGGCCAGCGCCTGACGCCCGAACGCGAGAAGGGAATCCATAGGCGGCTCCGGCGGCTGAGGAGCCGATAGTTTAGCCATCAACAAACGCCCGACGCAACGCGCGCATGGCAAAAAGGCGCGGGCAGAGCGCCCGCGCCTTCAAAAAATGCCGGTCCGCGCCGGAAGCCTAGTTGAGCAGGCTCTTGATGTCGGCGATGCCCTTGTCGATCAGGCTCGCGCCGGCGGCTCCGGCGGTCTCGCCCTTCAGCACCGTCTCGGCCGCCTTCACGGCCGCGTCGGCGGCGGCGGCGCGCACGTCGGAGGTCGCCTGAGCCTCGGCCATGGCGATCTTTTGCTCGGCCTGTTTGGTGCGGCGGGCGACGAAATCGGTCAGCCGCTCGCGCGTCTCTTTCGCGAGCAGCTCGGCCTCGGTCCTGGCCTGGGCGACGATGGCTTTCGCCTCCGCCTCCGCCTCGAGCTTTTTCTTCTCGAAGGAGGCGAGCACGGCGGCGGCTTCCTCGCGCAGCTTCTGGGCCTGGGCCAGCTCGTCGGCGATCAGTTTCGAGCGGCCGTCGAGCGCGCCGGCGATCTGCTTGTGCACGCCGAGATAGGCGAGCAGCAGGACGAAGAGGATGAAGCCGATGGCGACGAAAAATGAAGCGTCCATGATACCCTCCGCCCTCAGGCTTTCAGCGCCGCGACGGCGGCGGCGACCGCGTCGGCGTTGGCCGGCTTGCCGGTGATCTGCTGCACGATGGCGGCGGCGGCGTCCCTGGCGATGCCGTCGACATTGCTCATCGCCTTCGCCTTCATGTCGGCGATCTGCGCCTCGGCGGCGGCGAGTTTGCCATTCAGCTCGGCCTCCAGCGCGTGACGCTGGGTCTCTGTCTCGGCGGCGAGTTTGGCGTGGGTGTCCTGCGCCAGCGTCTGGGCGTTGGCCTTGGCGTCGCCAAGCGTTTTGGCGTGCGCCACGGCGGCCTCGTCGGCCTTGGCCTTGGCGGCGGCGGCGGCGTCGAGATCGGCGGCAATTTTGGCGGCGCGGGTGTCGAGAATGTTCTTCACGCGCGGCAGCGCGATCCGCGACATCAGCAGGTAGAGCGCGCCGAAGGTGATCGCCAGCCAGATGAGCTGCGACGGAAACGTCGCGGAATCGAAGGGCGGGAACACTGTCTCGTGGGGCGCGGCGCCGCCATGAGCCTGAGTGCCGGCTTGGCCGTGCGGTGCGGGATTGGCCATGAATCTGTCCTGTCGAATGCGCGCGTCAGAAAGGGGCAGAGGCGCGCCCGGCCGCGTGAGCCGGACGCGCGAAGCTCGGACGAGCTTACTTCACGAAGAGCAGCAGGATCGCGACGAGGAACGCGAAAATGCCAAGACCTTCGGCGAGCGCCGCGCCGATGAACGCGCGGCCGAACTGGCCGTCAGCCGCCGACGGATTGCGCAGCGCGCCCGACAGGAAGTTGCCGAAAATCGCGCCCACGCCGATGGCGGCGGCGCCCATGCCGATGGCGGCGAGACCAGCGCCGATATATTTGGCTGCAACGGGATCCATATTCTGCTCCTGATTTTCAGTTGGTTGGGCGACCTACTTATTGTTGGGAATTTATCTTCAGTGGCCCGGGTGAATTGCGTCGTTGAGATAAACGCAAGTGAGAATGGCGAAGACGTAAGCCTGCAGGAAGGCGACCAGCAGCTCGAAGGCCGTCAGCGCGACCGTGGCGGCCAGCGGCAGCGGCGCGATGACCGAATAGGCGCCGGCGCCGAGCAGCATGGCGACAAAGCCGCCGAAGACCTTCAGTGTGATGTGGCCGGCCAGCATGTTGGCGAAGAGACGAACCGAGAGGCTGATCGGACGCGAGACGAAGGAGATGATCTCGATCAGCACGATGAAGGGCAGCAGCACCGGATGCACGCCCGACGGCACGAACAGATGCAGGAAATGCGCGCCGTGCTTGTAAAGGCCGTAGACGATGACGATGCCGATGACCAAAGCCGCGAAGGCGAAGGTGACGATGATCTGGCTCGTGACCGTGAACGTGTAGGGGATGAGGCCGATCAGGTTCGAGAACAGCACGAACATGAAGAGCGAGAAGACGAAGGGAAAGAAGCGCATGCCGGATTCGCCCGCCGTGCCGCGCACGGTCGAGGCCACGAATTCGTAGGCCATTTCGGCCGCCGCCTGAAGCCGGCCCGGAACGAGCGCGCGGCCGCTGGTGCCGACGATCATCAGGAAGGAGATCGCCGCGACGACGATGACCATGAACAGCGAGGCGTTGGTGAACGTCGCCGTTCCCATCTGGCCGCCGAAAAGCGGGAGAACCTCGAACTGGTGGATCGGATCGATGCCCTGAGCTGCGGCCACTGTTCGAATCCTTCGCGTTGCGCGGCGCCGACGGCCGCTGTCATTTCGTGTTGTCGCCCGCCCGCTTCGGCCCCGTGGGCTGCGTCGCAATGCGGTAGACGTTCCAGAACCCCGCCGCCGTCCCCAGAGCGAGGAAGACGATCAGCAGCGCAGGCGCCGTGCCGAGCCATACGTCGAACTGCCAGCCGAGCACGACGCCGACGATGATCGCGGCCACGAACTCGGACATCACGCGAAACCCGAGGGTCATCGCCCGTCCGACATTGCCGCCCGTCAGGTCGGAGCCGACCGGCGGCGGCGCTGACGCGCCCTCCTTTTTCTGCGCGAGCTGACGCGAGAGAGACTCGAGCCGCGCGCGCAGGGCCGCATCGTCCTCGTCGTTCCTGCCCTTGTCGCTCATCGGCTTTGCTCCGCCTCGCGGCTCGCGTCCTGATAGAGCGGTTTTCGGGAAAAGCGAACAAGTTTCCGTTCCGAAGGAAAACCCAAGGAACGGCGATTTGGCCGGGATTCCACCTGCCCCTGCAATGCGCGCGCACCATATGGGCGCGCCCCCATCCTGTCAAGATTGCGAGGACCACCTAAAACGCTTTGAATTTAAAGCGATTTCTCGTCTTTTCGCGGGTCTCTGGCGAAGGTCTAAGACGGGGCTGGCGCTCAGGCGTGGCCGGCGTCGGACACGAGCATGGCCGGGTCGACGCCGATGCTGCGCAGGGCGCGGTCGTATTTCGATTCGAGCGGGGCGTCGAACACGAGCGCCGCGTCGGCCGGACACACCAGCCAGCCGTTGGCCTGAAGCTCCGCCTCCAGTTGCCCCGGCGACCAGCCGGCGTAGCCCAGCGCCAGCAGGGCGCGCGCGGGGCCCTGGCCTTGGGCGATGGCGCGCAGGATGTCGAGCGTGGCCGTCAACGACACGCCGGAGTCGATCTCCAGCGTCGCCTGTTCGGCGTGATAATCGTCCGAATGCAGCACGAAGCCCCGGCCGGTCTCGACCGGACCGCCCATCAGCACGGGCACCGAATCGGCGGCGCGCGGCAGGCGAATCGTCTCGTCCTCGCCGATGATCCCGAGTTGCACCAGCAGGTCGGGGAAGTTCATCGTCGCCGAACGATGATTGAGCACGAGGCCCATGGCGCCGTCCTCGGAATGGGCGCACATGTAGATCACGGCGCGCGCGAAACGCGGGTCGCTCATGCCGGGCATGGCGACCAGCAAACGGCCGTCGAGATATTTCGAATCCGCGTCCCTGCGCCCGCCGGCCAATTTGATCACCCTCTCAAGGTAATCGCCCGGACGGGCGCGAACAAGGCGGGCGATCACGCAAAGGCGATTGGCGCGCGCGGCGCGGCGCCGCTACAAGAAACGCATGACCGCGCTCCCGATCGCGCGCCTTGTCGGCGCCGCCTTTCTTTTCGCCCTTCCGTCAGCCGCCGCCGACGCCGACGCGTCCGACTGGGCGCATGGCGCCAAATCCGCGGCGCGGCTCGTGTCCGCCGGAGGGCCGGCGCGCGACGGCGCGTTGCGCGCCGGTCTCGAAATCCGCCTCCAACCTGGCGCGATTACCTATTGGCGCCATCCCGGCGACGCCGGCGCGCCGCCGGTGTTCGATTTCTCCGCCTCCGAGAATCTCGCGGGCGCCGAGCTTGTCTTCCCGGCGCCGAAGCGCATTCCCGAGGCCGGGGCCGAGGCCTTCGGCTACGACCGGGACGTGATTTTTCCGCTGCGCGTGCGCGCCAGCGATCCCGGCAAGCCCGTGCGGCTGAAACTGAAGCTCGACTACGCAGCCTGCGAAAAGCTCTGCATTCCGGAACAGGCCGCGCTGGAGCTGACGCTGACGCCGGGCGCCGCGCCAGCGGCGGAAGCGCAGGCGATCGCCGCTTTTGAGGCGCGGGCGCCCTTGGCCTGGACCGGTGCGGCGCCGCAGGCGACGCGCCTCGCCGGCGCCGCCAAACCGACATGGGTGGTCGCGCCGCCCTTCGCGCCGGCGCCGGGCGGCGATCTGTTCGCCGAGGGGCCGGAGGGCGCCTTCCTCGACGCGCGGCGGCGCGCCGACGGCGGCTTTGACCTCGTGCTCGACCAGAAGGCGCCGGGCATGGGCGACGTGTTCGAGGCGCGGCTGACGCGCACCGCGCCGGAAGGAGCGCGCGAGATCGTGCTGCGTCTCGACGCCGGCCCGACGAAGCCCTAAGTTTCGCCCTGGGCGCCGACATGGCCGGCGCGCGATGAAAAGGACACGACATGACGATCAAGGTCGGAGACAAGCTGCCGAAGGCCACATTCATGACGATGGGCGCCGACGGTCCGAAGCCGCGCGCCAGCGACGAGATTTTCAGCGGCCGCAAGGTCGTGATGTTCGGCCTGCCCGGCGCCTTCACGCCGACCTGCCACCGCAATCACCTGCCCGGCTATGCCGCCAACGCCGAAGCCTTCCGCGCGAAGGGCGTCGACGAGATCGCCGTCGTCAGCGTCAACGACGTGTTCGTCATGGACGCCTGGGAGAAGAACTCCGGCGCGACCGGCAAGGTGTCGTTTCTCGCCGACGGCAGCGCCGATTTCGCCAAAGCGACGGGCCTCGTGCTCGACCTGACGGGCAAGGGCATGGGCGTGCGTTCGCAGCGCTATTCGATGCTCGTCGAGGACGGCGTGGTGACGAAGCTCAACCTCGAGGACGCGCCGGCCGGGGCCGAGTTGTCGTCCGGCGCCGAGGCGCTGCTGCGGCAGATGTGATCGGGACGACGCGGAGGGGCGGCGAGGGCCGCCCCTACCCCACGGATTTTTTCAGGAAGGGCGCCATACCGGCCCGCGCCAACTCGTCGGCGCGCTCGTTCATTTCGTCGCCGGCGTGGCCCTTCACCCATTTCCATTCGACGTGATGGCGGTCGCGCGCCGCGTCGAGGCGCTGCCAGAGTTCGGCGTTCTTCACCGGCTTTTTATCGGCCGTGCGCCAGCCGTTTTTCTTCCAGCCGTGAATCCAGTTCGTCACGCCGTTCTTCACATATTGCGAGTCGGTGTGCAGCGCGACGTCGCAGGCGCGGGTCAACGCCTCCAGCGCGGAAATGGCGCCCATCAGCTCCATGCGATTGTTGGTGGTGTGCGCCTCGCCGCCCGAAAGCTCCTTCTCGAAGCCGTTGCAGGTAAGAATGGCGCCCCAGCCACCCGGCCCCGGATTGCCGGCGCAGGCGCCGTCCGTCCAGATCTCCACCCTCACCGCAAAAGCCCGAGTTCGCGCGCGCTCGAAATGGATTGGTAGAAGCGCAGGCGGCGGACGTATTCCATCGGATCCTTCGGCCTGACCAGCGCGCCCTCGGGCACGTTGAGCCAGTCGACCAGCCGCGTCAGCAGGAAGCGCAACGAGGCGCCGCGCGCCAGCGTCGGCAGCGCCGCGACCTCCGCGTCATCAAGGCGGCGCACGCGCTCGTAGCCGTTGATCATCGCCAGACCCTTGGTGATATTGAAGGCGCCGTCCGCTTCAAAACACCAGGCGTTGAGGGTGATCGCCAGATCATAGGCGAAGGCGTCGGCGCAGGCGAAATAGAAGTCAATGAGGCCCGACAGCTTGCCACCGAGAAAAAAGACGTTGTCCGGAAAGAGATCGGCATGGATCACGCCCGTCGGCAACGAGTGCGGCCAGGCGGCGTGCAAATGCTTCAGTTCTGCGTCGATGGCGGCTGAGAGGTCCGGCGCGACCTGATCGGCCCGCGCATGGACGCTTTCGAACAGATTCGTCCAGCCGGCGAGCGACAGGGCGTTCTCGCGCCGCATGGGAAAATCCGCGCCGGCGCGATGCAGTTTCGCCAGAGCCTCGCCGACGGCGGCGCATTGGCGCGCGTCAGGCTTCCTGATCCACATGCCGTCGAGGAAGGTGACGATGGCGGCGGGCCGGCCGGAGAGCCGTCCGAGCGCCTGGCCCTGGCGGTTCTTCACCGGCTGCGGACAGGTGACGCCCTTGCCGGCGAGATGCTCCAGAAGACCGAGGAAGAAAGGCAGCTCAGCCTCGTTCACCCGCTTCTCGTAGAGCGTGAGAATGTAGAACCCGCGCTCGGCGTGCAGCAGGTAGTTGGAATTCTCGACGCCCTCGGCGATGCCCTTCAACGACAGCACGGCGCCGATGTCATAGCCGGCGATGAAGGCGTCGAGTTCTTCCTCGCTCACTTCGGTATAGACGGCCATATCGGTCACTTTCCGCGAAATCGCGCCGGTTTTGCGCCGGTCGGCGGCCCCGTGTTAGCGAGGGTGGGTCGAGAGGTCAAACGCGGCCGCGCGCCGCCCGCGAGGATGTCGCATGTCGCCGCCGGTCTGGCTCTGGGCCGTCTTCACCATTGCCGCCTCGGGGGCCCAGACCGCGCGCAACGCCATGCAGCGCGATCTCGCGGCGAGGCTCGGCACGGCGGGCGCAACCTTCGTGCGCTTCGTCTACGGCCTGCCCTTCGCGCTGCTGTTTCTGGCCGCGGCGAGCGCGGCGACCGGCGCGGCGCCGCCCGCGCCCGGCGCCGTCTCGCTCGCCTGGGCGGCGGCGGGCGGCGTCGCGCAAATTCTGGCGACCGGGCTGCTGCTGGCGACAATGCAGGCGCGCTCCTTTGTCGTGGCGACCGCCTACGCCAAGACCGAGCCGGTGCAGGTGGCGCTGTTCGGCGCCGTCTTCCTCGGCGAGCATCCCGGCGCGGCAAGCTGGCTCGCCATCGCCATCGCCACGGCGGGCGTGACGCTGATGTCCTGGCCGAAAGGCGAAACCGGCGACCGGCGCGCGGCTCTGCACGGTCTGGCCTCCGCGGCGCTGTTCGCCTTTTCGGCGGTGGGCTATCGCGCCGCCATCGCGGCGCTTGGCGCGCCGTCCTTCGTCCTCGGCGCCTCGACCATCCTGGCGCTGACGCTGGGGCTGCAAACGGCGCTGATCCTGGTCGGCCTTGCGCTGTTCGACCGCGCCCTCGCGCGCGATCTGCTGGCGGCGTGGCGCCCCTCGCTCGGCGCGGGATTCATGGGGGCGCTCGCCTCGCAATTCTGGTTTCTCGCCTTCGCCATCGAATCGGCGGCGCGGGTGCGCACGCTGGCGCTGATCGAGATCCCCTTCGCGCAGCTCGCCTCGCGGCGCATTTTCCGTCAGACGACGCGCGCGCGCGAAGGGCTCGGCATGGCGATGATCATCGTCGGCGTGGCGCTGCTGCTGACGGCGTGAGAGTTCGAGTTTCGCGCGCCCCCTCCCTGTCCCTCGCCCGCTGCGCGGGAGAGGGGACGCGCGGCGTCTTTCATGATGCGCCTGCGACGCCGCTGAAGGCCGCACCCTTTTCCCTCTCCTGCGTAGCGGGCGAGGGTCAGGGAGGGTCTACGCCCCTGGCCGCAATTCCTTCGGCAGAGGGAAGAAGACGCTTTCGTCGGCGGTGGAGATCAGCTCCACGGTCACGTCATAGCGCGCGCGGAAGGCGTCGATGATTTCCTCCACGAGGATTTCGGGGGCCGAGGCGCCGGCGGTGACGCCGAGCGAGCGCAGGCCCGACAATTCGCGCCAATCGAGATCCTCGGCGCGCAGCACGAGGCGGGCGACGGGGCAGCCGGCGCGTTCGGCGACCTCGCGCAGGCGCTGCGAATTCGACGAGTTGGGCGAGCCGACCACCAGCAGCGCGTCGACCTTCGGCGCGACGGATTTCACCGCCTCCTGCCGGTTGGTGGTGGCGTAGCAGATGTCCTCGCGATGCGGGCCGACGATGGCGGGGAACCGCTCGGTGAGCGCCGCGACGACATCGCGCGTGTCGTCCACCGACAGCGTCGTCTGCGTGACATAGGCGAGATTGCGCGCGTCGACGGGCGCGAGCGCCGCCACATCGGCGCGCGTCTCGACCAGCAGCACCGCGCCCTCGGGCAATTGGCCCATCGTGCCGACGACTTCCGGATGGCCTTCATGGCCGATGAGCACGACCTGGCGGCCGCGCTTGTGATGGATCTCGGCTTCGCGATGCACTTTCGTCACCAGCGGACAGGTGGCGTCGATGGCGAAGAAACGGCGCGCGGTGGCCTCGACGGGCACCGATTTCGGCACGCCGTGAGCGGAGAAAATCACCGGGGCGCGCGTCGGCGGAATCTCGTCGAGTTCGTCGACGAAGATCGCGCCTTTGGCGCGCAGCGCCTCGACGACATATTTGTTGTGCACGATCTCGTGACGCACATAGACCGGCGGGCCGTGCAGTTCGAGCGCGCGCTCCACCGCGTCGATGGCGCGCACGACGCCGGCGCAGAAGCCGCGCGGCGCGCACAGGAATATGCGGAGCGCGGGCTTCGTCATCTCAATAGACGCATTCGTCGAAGGCCGGCAGCACGGAGCCGCCCCAGGGGCCCTCATACAGCTCCAGCAGATTTTGCGCGTTGCTGCGACCGGTGGCGACGATGGCGTTGAGCGGCGCGAGATAGACGCTTTCGTCCTCGCCCCTGGCGTTGATGTTATTGCGGCGCGACAGCCCCGCCTTCGCCAGCGGCACGATGTCGCGCGCCACGTCGAGCAGCGAGCGGCCGCCGATCCGCGCGGCAAGGCCGAGACGCGGAACGTCGGCGCGCAGCGTCTCGCGTTCGGCCTGCGTCCAGCCCTTCACAACCTGCCAGGCCGCGTCGCGCGCCTGCGCGTCGTAGAGCAGGCCGACGAACAAGGCCGGCACGGCGTTGATGAACGGAACGGCGCCGCCGTCGCAGCCGCGCATCTCGATATAGCGCTTCAGCCGCACCTCGGGGAAAATCGTCGACAGGTGATTGGCCCAGTCGGAGACCGTGGCGCGCTCGCCAGGCAGCGCGGCCAGCTTGCCGGCCATCAGATCGCGGAAGCTCGCGCCGGCGACATCGTGATAGGCATCGCCGCGCTTGACGAAATACATCGGCACGTCGAGCGCGTAGTCGACATAGCGCTCGAAGCCCATGCCCGGCTCGAAGGCGAAGGGCAGCATGCCGGCGCGGGCGTTGTCGGTGTCGCGCCAGATTTCCGAGCGCTCGGAGAGATTGCCGTTGGGCTTGCCCCCCGTGAAGGGCGAATTGGCGAACAGGGCGGTGGCCAGCGGCTGCAAGGCCAGCGAGACGCGCAGCTTCGCGACCATATCGGCCTCGCCGGCATAGTCGAGATTGGCCTGAATGGTGGCGGTGCGGAACATCATGTCGAGACCGCGCGTCCCCACCTTCGGCATGTAGCGCATCATGATGGCGTAGCGCCGCTTGGGCATGACCGGCGTCTCATCGCGCGACCACAGCGGGCTCATGCCGAGATCGAGGAAGGAAATGCCGAGCGGTTCGGCGACGGCGTGGACATGCCGGAAATGCGCCTGCGTCTCGGCCGCCGTCTCGTGGATCGTGTCGAGCGGCGCGCCGGACAATTCGAACTGGCCGCCGGGCTCGAGCGAGATGGCGCCGCCGCCTTTCTCGTCGAACAGGCCGATGAGATGGCCGTCGTCGACAATCGGCTCCCAGCCCAGCCGCGCCTGCATGCCCTCCAGCAGCGCGCGAATGCCGCGCGCGCCGTCGTAGGGCACGGGCGCGCGGTCGTCGGCATAGAACGGGATTTTCTCGTGCTCCGTGCCGACGCGGAACGGGCCCTTCGGTTTCGACCCCGCCTCGAACCATTCGACCAGCGCGTCGCGGGTCTCGATCGGTTGCGTGTCGGTGACGTCGCGCGCCATGTCAGGTCTTTCGTTGTGCCGCTTCGGCGCGGCGCTCTTGGTGGCGCGAAAATGCGCAAGCTGCTTCTTAAGCGGCGCGACGCATTGACGCAATCTCGCCTTCGTCAGCTCGCCAGGATACGCTCCAGCCGCGCCGCCAGTTCGGCGCGCAGCGCCTCCGCGTCCGGTTCGTCGCCGGCCGTCGGCGCCGGCGCCGGCGCGGATGCGACGGGCCGGCCGTCGGCGGAGAGGGCGGCAATGTCGCGCAGCGCGCGCGCCAACGCCACAAAATCGCGGGCGGGCGTTGCGCCGGGATCTTTCTCGACGCATGCGATCCGTTGTTCGAGCGCGGCCCACAAACGGCCGATCAGTTCTCCCGAACCCGGCGGGCTCGCCGCGCCGCGCCGCCATTCGCGCATATTGGCGTAGCGGCGGATGCTTTTGACCGGAACGCCCGTGGCGGCGGATATTTCGGCGGTCGACAGACCCTGCGTTTCGTAGAGCACGCGAAGCCGTTCGATATCCTGTGGACTGCGACTGGCGCCCATGGCGATGTTTCCCGTCGCCGCGCCCGCCGCGGCGACCAGGATATGGTCACCCTGCGCATATTATCAAGACTTATTTCCTATCGAACTTCCATCGCGTTAACGTCTTTGCTACCGGATGCATGATATCAATGACTTATTCGGAGGCCACATGTCGATCCTACTGAAAAGATTCTGGACTTGCGACGCCGGAGCGACGGCGATCGAATACGCCCTGATCGCCGGCCTCGTGTCTGTCATGATCGTGGCGGGCGCGACGAAGATGGGCACGGCGGTAAGCGCCAAATTCAACGCGGCCGCAAACGGCCTGACGTAACGGGCGCGCCGGGGCGCGCCCGTCAGGCGCTTCAGCGGCGACCGCCGAACATCTGCGAAAACAGATCCTGCAGGCCCGCCTGCTGCTGACCGCCCTGCTGCACGCCGGGCTGGAACATCTTGCCCAAAGCCTCCATGCCGGCCTGAAGCGAAGCCGGATCGAATCCGCCGGGCAACGGCGAGGGCTGCTGCGGGGCCTGCTGACCGCCGCCGAACATGCCTCCCAGCATTCCGCCCAACATGCCGCCGAGACCGCCCTGCGGCGTCTGCTGCGGCGTCTGCTGGCCGCCGCCGAGAATCGACCCCAGGATCGAACCGAGGCCGCCGCCCTGGGCGCCGCCCATCATCTGGCCGAGAATCGCGCCCAGACCGCCCTGCCCGGCGGCGTTGGCGAGCTGGCCGAAAACGCCGCCGAGACCCTGGTTTTGCATTGAGGCGCCGAGGCCGCCCATCATGGTTGAGGCGACGGACTGCATGATCTGGCCCATGAGATCGGGCGGCAGGCCCGCCGCGGACGCCGCGTGTTCGGCGATGCGGGCGGCGTTGTCGGACGAGCCGAAGATATTGTTGACAACCTCTTCGCCCGGCTCGGGCGGGGCCGGATCGACCGTTTCGAACGCCTCGGCGTTGCGCGGGTCGGACATTTTGCCGAACAGCGCGCCCAGCGCGTCCATATTGCCCGCCTGTTGCTGCAGGCCCATCGACATGGCGGGAATGATCGCCTTCACCGCTTCGTTGGCCTGATCGACCGAGATGCCGTATTGGCGGGCGAGGTTCTCCATCGCCTGACCACCCTGGGAGGCCTGGAAAATATCATTGAGGTTGAACATAAAGGCCTCCTCGAAGCCGTGCCCTGAAACAGCCGCGCGCGCGGCCGGCCCCTAACTTAGGAATTCGGCGCGCGGCGCGCCAGTCTCCCGGCGATCCACAAGGCGGTCGCCGCCGCCGAAACGCCGAACAACGCCGCGCCCGCCATCATGCCGACAAGCCCGCCCTCGGGGCCGCCGACATGCGCGCCCCAGGCGACGAAGGGAATCGTGCCCAGCGTCGCCCGGCCCCAGTTGAACAGGGTGGAGAGCAGCGGATAGCCGAGATTGTTGAAGGCCGCGTTGGCGATGAACAGACCGCCAAGGAAAAACCAGATCGCCACGCCCCATCCGCAGAAGAACAGAACGATGCGCGCCGCCTCGCCCTTCGCCCCGAACAGGGCGACGACCAGCGGCCCGCCGAGCCAGAGCGCGACCCAGATCGCGGCGACATAGATCACCGTCAGCGAGAAGCAATCGAGCAGCACGCGGCGCACGCGGTCGTGCAGGCCGGCGCCAAGGTTCTGCCCCATGATGGGACCAACCGAGCCCGACAGCGCGAACAGCACGCCGAAGGCGACCGGCACGATGCGGTCGATCATGGCGAAAGCGGCGACCGCCTGCTCGCCGAATTCCGAGAACACGCGCATCGCGTAGCTCTGTCCGACGGGCGTCGCGATATTGGTGAGGATGGCCGGGCCGGCGACGGCGAGAACGACGCGGAGATCGGCGCCGAGCGACTCGCGCTGCGGCGGCCCCACCAGATTGTGCACGCGCGCCGCGCCCCACCAGCCGACGGCGGCGAAGACGAAGCGCGAGACGACGATGACGATCGCGGCGCCGTGAACGCCGAGGCCGAGGCCGAAAATGAAGATCGGATCGAGGATCGCCGTCGCGACGCCGCCGAACAGCGTGACATACATCGCGCGGCGGCCGTCGCCAGCGGCGCGCAGGATGGCCGAGAGCGACATACCGAGGCTGAACAGGATGTTGGCCGGCAGCGTGACCGCGAGGAAGCTCGCGGCGATGTCGCGCGTCTCGCCCTGGGCGCCGAAAGCCGCGAGGATCGGCGCGCGCAAAGGCATCAGGATCGCCACTGTGGCGAGCGAAAGGGCCGCGCCGAGCCAGAGGCTGGCGCCCGCAAGCCGGCGCGCCCGCTCGCGTTTGCCGGCGCCGAGCGCGCGCGAGACCACGGCGCCAATGGCGATGGCGAGACCGATATGCAGCGAGGTGGCGAAGAACTGAACCTGCGTGCCGAAGCCGACCGCCGCCGTCAGCTTCGGATCGCCGAGGCGCGAGATATAGATCAGCGACAAAAGGTCGACGGCGAAAACCGCGACAAGGCCGATCGAGCCCGCGGCCGTCATCGACAGAACGTGGCGGATGATCGGCCCTTGCGTGAAAACGGCGCGCGGTCGGGCGGCGCGCGCGGGCGCCGGCGCATCGCCGGCCAGGGGCGCTTCCGGCCTCAGCGGAACGGATCGGGCATGGAGGCGTGGCCGCCGCGCAGCCGCAACACGCCGCGCACCGTGCCGATTCCGGTCTCCGCGCGGGCGTCGAGTTCACCCGCCGCCGACGTCGAAACGCCGCGCCCGAACGAATTCCCGCCCGAGGTCCACGCCGGCGCCGCGCCGCCGCGCGAATGGCGGCTGACGCCGCTCTCGACGCGGATATGGCCGCCGATGCGGATGCAGGCCTCCGTGCCCTCGACGGCGACGAAGCCGGGTCCATACATGGCGACGCAACGGTCAGCGCGCGGACGCGACTTGCCGAGCCCCTCGCCGGCCGCCGCCGCGCCGGCGCAAAACGCGACCGCGGCGCAGGCGACCGTCAGGCGGGACAGGGACGGGCAGGTCCAAACCCGAATCATCGACTTGTCCCCAAAAGAAGCGGCAGGCCGCCCAAGAACGACAGCATCGTGGCGATATCGTGGTTTCATTCATCCCGCCAGTCGCCGAGCGCCGCCTGAACAAGGGCCAGCGCCGCGACGGCGGCAGTGTCGGCGCGCAGGATGCGCGGCCCGAGGGACAAACGCAAGACGTGGGGCAAGGAAAGGAGCGCCGCCCGCTCGGCCGGGTCAAACCCGCCTTCCGGCCCGATCAGCACCGAGACCGGCGCGCCGGGAGCGACGGCGCGCAGAGCCTCGAGCGGAGATCCGGCCGCGTCCTCGTCGCAGAACGCCAGCAGGCGGCCGGGCGGAAAATCCGCCAGCCAGCGCTCGAACCGGACTTCCCCGGCGACGGTCGGCAGGGCCAGCACGCCGCATTGTTCGGCGGCCTCGATGGCGTTGGCGCGCAGGCGTTCGATATTGACGCGCGCGGACTGCGTGCGGCGGGTGACGACGGGGCGCAGCGCGGTCGCGCCCATCTCCACCGCCTTCTGCGCCATGTAATCGAGCCGCGCGTGTTTCAGGGGGGCGAAGACATAATCAAGGTCGCGCGCCGGAGGCTGAGGGCGGGCGAGGCTTTCCGCGACAAGCGCGCCGCTCTTGCGGCCATCGGGCTCCAGCCGCGCGCGCCACTCGCCGTCCCGTCCGTTGAAGATCAGGACGACATCGCCCGCGCCGAGGCGCAGAACATTGAGGAGGTAATTGGCGCGAGCGCGGTCAAGCTCCAGCCGGGCCCCGGCGGAGAGAGAGGTCTCGACATAGAGACGCTGGGCGGCGAAATCATAGCGCGACATGGCGGCTCCGGGTGTGACCGCGCCTTGTCGCCCAAAGCGGCAGGGGCGGCAAGGGCGCGCCATCGTGCCGCCGTTTTTCAGCCGCAGAACTCCGGGCTGGCGCTTGCCGCCGGGGCTCGGTCGCGGCTATGAATTGGCGGCGGGCGGCGTGTGCGGCTGATCGCGACGGGGTGATTTCGACATGAAGGCCTTTGGTTTCCTCCCGCTGCCGGGCGTCTTGCGGCGCCAGGCGCTCGCCGGCTTCGTTGGCGCGGCCGCCGTTGCCCTTTCCGCGCCGGCTTTCGCCGATTGTCAGGAAGACCTTGGCAAGTTCAACCAACGGCGGTTGGCGCAGGTCAACGCGCTCAACGCCTCGGCCAAGAAGCTGAAGGGCAAGCTCGACCCGGTGACCGCCTGTCCGCAATTGCGTAATCTGGCCTCCATCGAGCGGCAGATGGCCGACTACATGGTCAAGAACAAGGACTGGTGCGCCATTCCCGACGAAGCGGTGAATTCGCTGAAGCAGAGCGCGGGCAAGACCAGCGCCATCGCCGGTCAGGCCTGCGGCGCCATCGCCAGGATGAAGCAGATGGAAGCGCGAATGCGCAAGCAGCAGGAAATGCAGGCGCAACAGGGCTTCGGCTATCAAGGTCCGCAGAAGCTGCCCACGGGCCCGCTGTGACGCGGAGCGCCCCGGCGGCGGCGGAAGCCGCATCCGGCGCCCTGCCCGACGCCGTTCCCAGCCAGTTCATCTTCAAACTCGCGCCGGCCCCGTTCCGGCCCTATCTGCAACTCGCGCGCATCGACCGGCCGATCGGCTGGTGGCTGCTGCTGCTGCCGTGCTGGCAATCGAGCGCGCTCGCCGCTTCGGTCGAGGGCAAGGGGCTTTATTTCTGGCATCTCCTGCTGTTCCTGATCGGCGCGATCGCGATGCGCGGCGCCGGCTCGACCTACAATGATCTTGTCGACCGCGAGATCGACGCCAGGGTCGAGCGCACGCGGGGACGGCCGCTGCCGTCCGGCCGGGTGAGCCCGGAGGGGGCGAAGCTGTTTCTGGTCGCGCAGGCGTTGGTCGGCCTTGCCGTGCTGCTGGCGTTCAACGCCTTTTCGATCTTTCTCGGGCTGGCCTCGCTCGGCTTCGTGGCGATCTATCCGTTCATGAAGCGCGTCACGTCGTGGCCGCAGGCGGTGCTGGGGCTCGCCTTCGCCTATGGCGGCCTGATGGGCTGGGCGGCGGTTTTCGGCGCCCTGGCCTGGCCGGCGGTTCTGCTCTATGCGGCGGCAATCTTCTGGACCATCGGCTACGACACGATCTACGCCCTGCAGGACGTGCGCGACGATTCCATCGCCGGAATCAAATCGACCGCGCGCTTTTTCGGCCAGAACGTGCGGGCGGGCGTCGCCGTCCTGTATCTCGCCAGCGTGCTGGCGGCCGAGGCGGCGCTCCTCACCTCCCACGCCGGCGTTCTGGCCCATCTCGGCCTCTTCGGCTTCGCGGCGCATCTCGTCTGGCAGACGCGCCGCATCGATCCGCACGACGGCGCCATGGCGCTGCGGCTGTTCCGCGCCAATCGCGACGCCGGGCTGATCTTTTTCGCCGGACTGGCGGCGCAGGCGGCGTTCAACAGCCTGTGAGGCTCACTCGTAACAGATGATTTCGCGCTCCTCGCGGTGCACGGTTTCGGCGCGGGCTGAATCGCCGGCGCGGCGGCGCATGAGAAAGCGCGGGCGGCGGCGCGTCAGGACGGCGTTGCGGCGCCGGCGCGGCGGATGGCGCGCGCCGTCGGCGCGCTCGAACCGCCCCGGCTCGGTCTCGACCAGCGCGGCGAGGCCGAGATCGCGGGCGCAGGCGCGCCAGAGCGCGACGATCTCGCTGTCGTCCTCCGTCTCCAGCAGGATCGCGTTCAGCTCCGCGTCCGCGTGCACAAGGCTCAGCCGGAAAAAGACGGCGCCGTCGCATTTCGTCTCGACCGAAAGCGCGGCGCCCAGATAGGCCGACACCGGCACGCGCAGGCGCATGTCGATGCCCGCCATGCGGCGGGCGATGACGATGTGATCGCGGCGCAGCGACACGCGGCGCGAGCGGCCGTCGGCGCGCGGATCGCGGGATTCGAAGGCGTGAGGCAGATAGGCGAGTTCGGTCATTTTGGTTGTTCCGAAGGCGCAAGGCGCGATTTCCGTCAGGCGCCCATGCTCGCCGCACGCCTTCGCCGCGCGCCTAAGATTCGCGGTGAACCAGTCGTAAACTGCTGTTTTTCATCAACTTTCAGCTCTCATGGCTTCCAGTGCGCTGCCATGATCGATCAAATTGCGCGTATTCCGTCAGCACATCGGGAAACGCCGAAAAGTCGCCTTGCGCGGCAATGCGCGTCGGTCTAAACCGCGCGGCACATGACAAATTGGCAGGAACGGGCGGCCGGCTTGGACGCAGACATGCGAACCGACGCGCTGATCGCGCAGTTGGCCGAGGCGGCCAGGGGCGGCGGCGAGCTGGCGCTCGCGTGCTTTCGGCCCGGCGCCGCGACATCTGCGGACGTTCGGCACAAGGCCGGCGGCTCGCCCGTGACCGGGGCCGACATCGCCGTTGACGCGTTCCTGCTGCAAAGGCTGCGGCCGCTTTTCCCCGACGCCGGCTGGCTCTCCGAGGAAACGGTCGATTCCCGCGAACGTCTGACGCGCCGCCGCACGCTGATCGTCGACCCGATCGACGGCACGCGCGCCTATGCGTCCGGCGACGCGCGCTGGGCCGTTTCGATCGCGCTGGTGGAGGACGGTCGCCCCGTGGCCGGCGTCGTGCACGCGCCGGCGATGGGCGACACGTTCGTCGCGACGCTCGGCGGCGGCGCCTATCTCAACGGCGCGCGGATCGGCGTGTCGCGGCGCGCGGGCTTCGACGAATTGACGACGCTCGCGGCCACTGTCCCCACCGCCGCCGAATTGCATGGCGCGGGACTTTCCTTTACGCCGCAGCCACGCGTGCCGTCGCTGGCCGTGCGCCTCGTCGGCGTCGCCTGCGGCCGTTTCGACGCCGGTGTCGCCGGCGAGAACGCGCATGATTGGGATCTTGCGGCCGCCGATCTTATCCTGCATGAAGCCGGCGGAGTGTTGTCGGACCTCGACAGCGAGGCGCCGCGCTACAATCGGGAAAAAACGAGGCATGGACTGCTGCTCGCCGCGCCGGCGCAGATCCACGCTCAACTTGTCGGGGCGGCGCGCCGCGCCCGACGCCTGGAGGTTCGCTGAGGAGGCGCGGCCACCCGGCCGCGACATCCCCGCCACAATCGCAAAACGACGGATTTTCCATGAGCACATCCCACGATTCGCAATTGCTGCACCTCGTCATCGGCGGGGAGTTGAAGGAACTGCATGGCCATGAGTTTCGCGATCTGTCGAAGATCGACGTCGTCGGCGTGTTTCCGAACTACGCCGCCGCGCACGCCGCCTGGAAGGGCAAGGCGCAGGGCACCGTGGACAATGCGTTAATGCGCTATTTCATCGTCCACCTGCACCGGCTGATGGATCCGGCGGAAGACCAGCACTGACGCACGCGGCGCGCGGGCGGGCGTCGCGCCCGGCCGCCGCGGCTCCGAGGCCGACCATGTTCACTCGCCCCCTGTTCGCCGTCTATCGCCTCGCCAGTTCGGCGTTGGGGCCGATCGCGCCCGCCCTGCTCGGCTGGCGTCGCCGGCAGGGCAAGGAGGACGCGAAGCGTCTGGGCGAGCGGCTGGCGCTTCCCGGTCAATCGCGGCCGCAGGGCAAGCTCGCCTGGCTGCACGGCGCCAGCGTCGGCGAGGGGCTGGCGCTGCTGCCGCTGGTGGAGCGGCTGACGGCGCGCGGCTTCAACGTCATGCTCACCACCGGCACGGTGACGTCGGCGGCGGTCGTCGCCGCGCGCCTGCCCGCCGGCGCGTTCCATCAATATGTGCCGCTGGACGTGCCGAAGTTCGTCGACCGCTTTCTCGACCATTGGTCGCCGGATCTGGTGCTCTTCGCCGAATCCGAACTTTGGCCGAACATGCTCGGCGCGGTTCATGCGCGCGGTCTGCCGCTGGTGCTGGTGAACGCGCGGCTGTCGGAGCGCAGCTTCCGCCGCTGGCAGAAGGCGCCAGGCGTCATCCACGACATGCTCGAACGTTTCGACATGTGTCTGGCGCAGACGCCGGGCGACGCCGCGCGGCTGATGCAGCTCGGCGCGGCGCGCGTGCAGGTGATGGGCAATCTGAAATACGACGTGCCGCCGCCGCCGGCCGACGCCGCGGCGCTGGCGCAGCTCAGCGGCCAGATCGGGGCGCGGCCGACCTGGCTCGCGGCCTCCACCCACGACGGGGAGGAGGACGCCGCCTGCGCCGCGCATCAGATGCTGACGGCGCGCTTCCCGACGCTGCTGACGATCGTCGCGCCGCGCCACGCCGCGCGCGGCGAGGCTGTCGCGGAAGCGGCGCGGGCGCGCGGGCTGCGCGTGGCGCAGCGATCCAGGGGCGAACCGATCGCCCGCGACATCGAAATCTATGTCGCCGACACGATGGGCGAACTCGGTCTGTTCTACCGGCTCGCCAATCTCGTGTTCGTCGGCAAATCGCTGGCCGAGGGCGGCGGCGGGCAGAACCCGATCGAGCCGGCCAAGCTCGGCGCCGCCATTCTGTACGGCCCGCAGGTGCAGAATTTCACCGAGGTCTACGCGGCGCTCGCTTCAGCCGGCGGCGCCGCGGAAGTGGACAGCGTGGGCGGTCTGGCCGGTGAACTGGCGCGGCTCTTCGCCAATCCGCGCGATTTGCGCGCCATGGCGCGGGCCTCCGCCGAGACGGTGGAGGCGCTGGGCGGCGCGTCGAAACGGGTCGAGACCGCGCTCGAGCCCTATTTCACGCAAATGCTGATCGCGAGCCGATGATGCGCGCGCCGGCGTTCTGGTTCGCCGAACGGCCGGACTGGCGCGCCCGGACGCTCTGGCCCTTCGGCGCGCTCTATGGGGCCGCGACGACGCGGCGCATGGGCGCGCAAGGCGCGCGCGCCGGCGTTCCCGTCGTCTGCGTCGGCAATTTCGTCGCCGGCGGCGCCGGCAAGACGCCGGCCGCGCTGGCGATCGCCGCGCTGCTGCGCGAGATGGGCGAAACGCCGGTGTTTCTGTCGCGCGGCTATGGCGGAACAGCCGGACGCGGCGCGCCGCTGCGCGTCGATCCTGATCGGCACGACGCGGCGCTGGTCGGTGACGAGCCCTTGCTGCTGGCGCGGCGCGCGCCGACCGTGGTCGCCGCCGACCGCAACGCCGGGGCGCAGGCGGCGATGCTCGCCGGCGCCAGCGTCATCGTCATGGACGACGGCTTGCAGAATCGCAGCCTGCATCAGGACGTGCGGCTGGCGGTGGTGGACGGCGCGAGCGGCGTCGGCAACGGCTTCTGCGTGCCCGCCGGGCCGCTGCGCGCGCCGCTCTCCGCGCAAATGCCGCATGTCACGGCGGTGGTGCTGATCGGCGCGGGCGCGGCGGGCGAGCGCGTGGCGCTGGCCGCGGCGCGCGCCGGCAAGCCCGTGCTGCGGGCGCGGCTCGAACCCGACCCGGAGCAGGCGCGCGCGCTCGCCGGCCACGACGTGGTCGCCTTCGCCGGCATCGGCCGACCGGAAAAATTCTTCGCCACGCTGCGCGAGATCGGCACGCGCGTCGTCGCGACGCACGCCTTCGGCGACCATCATCCCTATCGCCGCGAGGACATCGCCGGCTTGCAGGCGGAGGCGGAAGCGCGCGGCGCCCTGCTCGTGACGACGGAAAAAGACATGGCGCGGATCGCGTCCGCGCTGCTCACGCCGCACGTGACGGCGCCTCTGGCATTGGCGGTGACAATGGAATTCGAGGACGCGGACGCGCCGCGCGCGTTGATCGCCGCCGCCGTCTCAGGGTTTCCCCGCGCCTAACCGCTTCAGCTTCGCCTCGGGGGTGGAATAGGCCTCCTGGAGATCGACGTTCCAGTAGCGCAGGTCGTCGAGCGGGATCGGCTGGCCGGTGACGGCGCAGCGCACGAAGGCGCCAGGGCGGCGGATGCGATATTCGCCGTCGAGATAGTCCAGCTCCGCCTCGGAGGCGGCGTTATGCCGTTCGAATCGATTCATTTTCCGGAGCCCGCCCCGCGCGTCTTTCGTCAAAGATAGGCGACGCGCGCGCCTTTCGCCAGTCTCCGCCCGTCTCACGTGTCCGCGACCTCGGGCTGCGGCGTATTGGCGTGTTCGAGATGGGCAAGGTTGGTCGAGGCGACGCGCACGACCGTGACCGTGCAAGGCGCCTCGGCGACGACCTGCGAGGAGACCGACCCGAGATAGCGGCGCAGCGTCGAGGAGGCGCGGGCGCCGATCAGCACGTGATCGACATGATTGGAGCGCACATATTCGATCAGCGCGGCGGCGGGATCGGGGTGCTCCAGCACATGGAACGTCACCTGCTCGGCCCATTCGCCCAGCGGCCGGGCCCATTCCTTCAACTCGACGAGTCGCTGGACGTGAATGTTGCGGCCGGACTCATCGAGCGGATAATGCATGCCGATGCGCGCCGTCTTGAGCACGTTGACGCAGGCGAGCCGCATTCCCGGATGCGTCTCCAGCACGTTGCGCACATGCACGCGCAATTGTTCGGCCAGGATCTCCATGCCCGGCGACAGATCGACCGCCGCCAGAACGATGCGCGCCTGCTGCATCTGCGCGCTCATGTCCGTCGCCGGTTTGGGGTCCGACGTCACCGTCTTCCACCACCGCCTCCAGGCGACGCTCATGGAATCGCGCCGCGTGCGCTCGGCGCGCCGGCTCAGCTTCACTTCGGCGGGATGCTGCAGGTCGAAGGCGAGTTGGGCCGCCGTCGGATAGCGGTTGGCGGGGTCGATCTCCAGGCAGCGCAGGACGATTTCCTGCAGCCATGGCGGAATGTCCGGGTTGATGGCGCGCAACGGCGTCGGATCGCGCCACAGCCGCTTGCGCAGGCCACGATTGTTGCGCGGGAAGCCGAAGGGGCGCTGCTTGGTCAACAGGTGGTAGAGCAGCACGCCGAGCGAAAAGATGTCCGAGCGCGGATCGGTGCGGTTCCTGAGAATCTGCTCGGGCGAAATGTAGGGACCGGTGCCCATGGGCAGATGGAATTCCTCGGCCAGCAGATCCGGCAGCATCTCGTGGCGCGACAGGCCGAAATCGATGAAAGCCGCCTCGCCCGACTTGCGGATCATGATGTTGGACGGCTTGATGTCGAGATGCAGCACATGCTGGCGATGCAGTTCGCTCAGCGCCCGCGCCACCCTCGCGCCGATGCTGACGACCTCGTCCACCGGGCGCGGCGCGGTGTCGAGCAGCGGCAGCAGCGACTCGCCGTCGATATATTCCATGACGATGTAGGGCTGCCTGGCGAAATCGCCGATGGCGAAGAGTTTTGGCACATGCTGGCCTGACAGCATGGGCAGGATCATCTGCTCCATCTCGAAACCGACGATCGTCGTGGCGTCGTCGCCATCGAGGATCATCGGCACTTTCATGACGATGGGCACATCGATGTCGTCGCGCGTCACCCGCCACAGCGTCGCCATGCCGCCGGTGTGCAGTTTCTCGCCGATCAGAAATCCGTCGAGCGTGGAGCCTTCGACGAGCGGCTGCTTGGACATGGGTGCTCCTGCCTGTCTCAGCGGCCGATATAGAGGCGCGCGCTCAGGATGGCCGGGAGACCGGCCTGTTTGATCTTGTTCGCCGCCTTCTCGATGTCATAGGGCGCGCGATGAAACGAAAGAAGCGCACGCGTCCGGTCGAAGATCGCATAGGAGGCGGACGGGATGTCGTCGCGCGGCTGACCGACGGAGCCGAGCACGGCGAGCCAGCGCCGGCTCTTCGACAGTGGAATGCCGACGCCGGCGGAGGGAATGAAGCAAACCGGCGGCTTGCCGGGGGCCATGTGATAAAGCTGCGGGCGATGCACATGGCCGCAGAAGGTCACATGCTTTTGCGTCGCGTTGAGCGAACGCTCTGCGACGCCGGCGTTCTGCACATAATGCCATTGCGCCGGCTGCGACGCCTCGGAATGCACGTAGAGGCAATCGCCGTCCTCCGCCTGCATCGGCAGCGTCGCGAGAAAGGCCTTTTGCGTGGCGTCGAGCGTGTCGCGCGTCCAGTCGATGGCGGCCCTGGCGTAGGCGTTCATGCCGACATCCGGGTCGGCGACGGCGGCGTCGTGATTGCCGAGAACGGCGATGTCGCCGCGCGCGACATGCTCCGCCACCTGTTCGACGACATAGCCAGGGTCGGCGCCGTAGCCGACCAGATCGCCGAGGAACACGAAACGCGTCGCGCCCTGCCGCCGCGCATGTTCGACGCATGCGTCGAAGGCCTCGCGATTGGCGTGGATATCGGTCAGCAGAGCGGTCGGCATCGGGCGGCTGGTCCTCCTCGCGGCGCTTCGGCGGCGCTCGTCATGCGCGCATTATGCCGCTTTCGGCCGCCGCGCGCATCCGGCAAAAAGGGGAGCGCGGCGCGCTCAGAACAGATCGCCCTGGCCCGGCTTGTCGCGGGCGGGGCGGACGGCGGGGCGCGGGCGGGCGGACGCGCCCTCGTGCGCGACGACGGCGCCGTCGGCGAATTGAATGTCGAGGCGCTGGCCCGGCCTGACGGCGGCGGCGGCGTGGATCGGCTGGCCGGCCTCGTCGCGCACCAGCGCGAAGCCGCGCGCCAGCACCTGTTTGTAGCCGAGCGAGGCGAAGAGCTGCGTCACGGCGGCCAGGCGCGCCGTCCGGGCGGCGTGATTTTGCCTCAGGGCCCGAAGCATCCGCCCGCCAAGCTGCTCCAGCTGCTGCGTCCGCCCCGCCCCGCGCTGGCGGGCGACGGCGAGGCGGGCGGCGAAGCCTTGCCGCAGCCGGTCGGACAGGGCGGCGAGACGCGCGGCGCGGCGCTCGCCGCCAAGCCCGACGGCGCGCGACAGCCGCGCGTCAAGCGCGGATAATCCTGCACGCTCGCGCGCCAGCCGCGCGCCGGGCGATTGCGCGGCCAGGCGATGGGCAAGCCGCGACAAAGCGAGGCGACGCGCGTCGACGCCGCGCGCGACGCCCGCGCCGAGGCGTTCGCCGGCGCGGTCGAGACGCTGGCGCGGGCCGGCGACGAGCGCGTCGGGCGTCGGCATGGCGCGGGCGGCGGCGCGCAGATCCCGGCGCCGGCGTTCGACCAGGCGCAGGGCGGCGGCGGCGTGACGGCGCGCCAGATCGCCAAGCTGCGCCAGCAGATCGGCGCGCACGGGCACGACCTTCTCGGCCGCTCCCGTCGGCGTCGGCGCGCGCAGGTCCGCGACATGGTCGAGCAGCGTCCAATCGGTCTCGTGGCCAATGGCTGAGATCAGCGGAATGCGGCATTCGGCGGCGGCGCGCGCCACCGCCTCCTCGTTAAAACTCCACAGGTCTTCCAGCGAACCGCCGCCGCGCGCGACGATGAGCACGTCTGGGCGCGGCGGCGCGCCGCCGGGCGCGAGGGCGTCGAAGCCGCGAATCGCGGCGGCGACCTCGGCGGCGCTGGTCTCGCCCTGCACGCGCACGGGCCAGACAATCACGCGACGGGGGAAGCGGTCGGACAGCCGGTGCAAAATGTCGCGGATGACGGCGCCGGTCGGCGAGGTGACGACGCCGATCACCGCCGGCAGATAGGGCAAGCGCTGCTTGCGCGCCTCTTCGAAAAGGCCCTCGGCGGCGAGCTTGCGGCGGCGCTCCTCCAGCAGCGCCATCAGCGCGCCAAGACCGGCGGGCTCGATCGCTTCGACGACGATCTGGTATTTCGAGGAATTGGGGAAGGTCGTCAGCTTGCCCGAGGCGATGACCTCCAGCCCCTCGGCCGGCCTGACGCGCATGCGGCCATAAACGCCCTTCCAGATGACCGCCTCGATCCTGGCCGAGGCGTCCTTCAGCGAGAAATAGCAATGGCCGGAGGCGTGCGGGCCGCGCCAGCCCGACACTTCGCCGCGCACGCGCACGAAGCCGAAACGATCCTCGATGGCGCGCTTGAGATCGCCGGAAAGCTGCGAAACCGTCAGCGCGGGTGAGTTGCCGAGACGTTCGTCGTTCATGGCGCCGAGTCTGGCCGATTCCGGCGGTCGGCGAAAGAAAAACCGCCGCGGATCGCTCCGCGGCGGTTACAACTCACGCGATCAGGCGCATTTCAGCGACGGCGGATGACCGGCGACGGACGGCTCGCAGGCCGGCTGAAACCGCCACCCATCGGGCGACCGCCGCCGAAGCTGCGGCCACCGCCGAACGCAGGACGACCGCCGCCGAACGCGGGACGACCGCCGCCGAACGCGGGACGGCCACCGCCGAACGCGGGACGGCCACCGCCGAACGCGGGACGGCCACCGCCGAACGCGGGACGACCACCGCCGAACGCGGGACGACCACCGCCGAACGCGGGACGGCCACCCATCGACCGGCCGCCGAAGGCTTGACGCCCTCCCATCGAACGGCCACCAAAGGCTTGACGCCCTCCGACCGAACGGCCGCCGTAGGCTTGACGCCCTCCCATCGAACGGCCGCCGTAGGCTTGACGCCCTCCGACCGAACGACCGCCGTAGGCTTGACGCCCTCCGACCGAACGGCCGCCGAAGGCTTGACGCCCTCCGACCGAACGACCGCCGAAGGCTTGACGCCCTCCGACCGAACGGCCGCCGAAGGCTTGACGCCCTCCGACCGAACGGCCGCCGAAGGCTTGACGCCCTCCGACCGAACGGCCGCCGAAGGCTTGACGCCCTCCGACCGAACGGCCGCCAAGCGCCTGGCGCGAGCCGGGCCCGAAGGTCGGACGGACTTTCTGGCCGCCCGCGCCCATCAAACCCTGCGCTCCGGTCGGACGACCGGCAAGGCCGCCCTGATGCGCGCCGGGAACCGGCGGCAGGCCAACGCCGCCCGGGCGTCCGCCCATACCGCTCATGCCGTGCTGACCGCCGGGACGCCCGCCCGGCAGCGCGCCGAGACCGCCCTGGGGCCGCGTCGAGGGCGGCATGGTCAGACCCTGGTTGCGTCCGCCGCCAAACGGCGCGCCGCCCTGCAGCCCCATCGGCCGCTGACCCTGGAACCCGCCCATTCCGCCCTGGCCCATTCCGCCCTGGCCCATGCCGCCCTGGCCCATGCCGCCGTGCGGTCCGCGCCCACCGGCGAATTTCGACTGCGGGATGGCCAAACCGGACTTCATGCCCTGACCGTGCCGGCCAAAATTGGTGCGCGCGATGTTCTGCGGATTGCGCAGGTTGTTGAAGGCGGGCAACACCGGCGGACGACGCCCGCCGGCAAAATCGCCGCGCCGGATGAAGGGCGCCGGACCGAAGATTGGCGGACGAATGCCGAAGATCGGCGGACGCACGAGAAACACCGGCGCCGGCACGAAAATCGGCGGGTCGGGTTCGAAGGCCGCGAACATCGCCGCCATGCCCTCAACGAAGAGTTCCGGCACGCCGACGGCCTCATCGACGTAATCCTCGGGGAGCGGCTCAGGGGCCGGCAAATAGTCGATCGGCGGCTCCGGGGGGGCGCCGATGAACACCAGCCGCTCGCGCGCCTCCTGCACATAGGGGCTCTGCGGATAGCGCTTCATGTAGTTCCAGTAGGCCGTCTTCGTGTTGCGCGCGGCCGACCGGCGCCACAGCAGCGCCTCACGCCGCTTGGCGATGATTTCCCAGATTTCCGCGGCGCGGGGATCCTTGGGATAGAGTTCGACGAACCATTGATAGGCCTTGAGCGTATCAAGCTCGATCGCCGCCTGATAGGCGTCCTCCGCCGAGAGCGCGCGCAAATCCTGCTTGGTGCGGATGCGGTTGGACGGGCGCAGCGACGCGGTCTGCGTCTGCTGGTCCACCTGCTGCGCATCCTGCTGTTCGAACAGGCGGAACTGCACGGTGAGCGCGGAGACCGACCACGGAATTTGCGCCGCGCTGGTCGCCTTGTTGACGCTCATGCGCGCCGTTTTGAACACGTCGGCGATCTCGAGCGCCGGATCGCGCATCTGCGTCACCAGACTCGCCGCATAGAGGCTATAGGGCCCCTCGCCCTCGATCGAGACCGTCATCGGCGCCGAGGCGAAACCGACCAGAAGGCCAGAGGGCACTTCCGTTACGGCGAGCCCCTTCACGACATTGGGAATCTGGTGATCGCGCGCGGCGTCGACCACGACGATTTTCGTCTTGGCCTGCAATTGCGCCAGCTCGTTGAGAAAATCATTGAGGCGGAACGCTTCGTTGGCGATATCGCCGGGGCCGCGAATCGTCGCGTCGACGGGAATGAGATAGTTCTCGCTCTCGATCTGCGCGCCGTAGCCCGAGAAGTAGATGAAAGCGTCGGCCTCAGCGCCGCTCTCGGCGATCTTGTCCAGGAAATCGCGCATCACGCGGCCCGAATCGGACTGCGTGAGATCGCGAATGTCCGTCACCGCGTAGCCGGCGGCGCGCAACGTCTCGCTCACCGCCGTCGCGTCTGCGGCGGCGAAGGGCGACGGCGCCAAACCCCTGTAGCCGGAATTGCCGATGACCAGCGCCACCCGCGGATCGGCATGGGCGGCCGCCGTCTGGAACATCGCCAGCCCCGCTACGCACACGAATGTGCCGATTGTTTTAAGCATCGCTTGACCTCACACTTGGCCAACCCCATGCTCAAGCTAATCCCTCACCGAGTCAAACAGTCTTGATTCAGATCAACCTTTTGGCGCCAAAGCCGAAATGCGGCGCCATCCGACGCCGCCCCTGCAGACTTCACCCCCCGCGGAGCGCGCCGCGCCCCGCTCCTTCGTCGAAAGGCAGCGCCATGCGAAAACTGCTTCTCTCCACCGTTCTGGCCGGCGCGTTCGGCGTCGCGAGCTTCGCCGTGCATGCGCAGCAGAAGGCGCCGCCCCCCGCCCAGGCGCCAGCGGCGGCGCCGGCCGACGAGGGCGAAGTGGATGCGCCGACCCCGGTGCCTCTGATGATGGGCGGGCTCAACCTGGCCTCAAATCCGCAGCTCGAGGTCGAGGCGATCGACATCGTCGTCGGCGCGGCGAAGGTCACGCAAACCTATCGCATCAAGAACACGGGGACGACCGAGGTGCGCGCCGCCGCGAGCGTGGCGATGCCCGACCTGTCGGCGAGCGTCGACGGCACGGAGGAATACCGGATCGATACGTCGAAGCCGGAAAACCCGGTCGGTCTGACGATCACGGCAGGCGGCGCGCCGGTTACGGCCAATGTCGTCGTCCGGGCCGAAGCGCTCGGGTTCGACCGCACCGCCGACATCAGGGCCGCCGGGCTGCCGCTGGCGCCCTTCGGACCTGAAAGCGAGAAAGCGCTGAAGGCGCTGAAGCCCGAGCAACTGACGAAGCTCGGCGACATGGGCCTCGTCTCGCCGCCCGAGCCGGGCCAACCCGATGTGGAGACGCTCGCCGACTGGACGCTTGCGGTCACCTACGGCTGGGATCAGACGTTTGCGCCGGGCAAGAGCACGGACATCGTGATGGCGTTCACGCCCTCGGCGGCGCGCTACCCGCTGACGAAGGAAAGCGCCGACGCGCTCGACGCCTTCAAGGACGACGCCTGCCTGCCTGCCGCGACAATCAAGACGCTCAAGACCAGGCTCGCGGGCAAAAATCCCGCGCCCCTGTCGCTGACCGAGATCGTGCTGTCGGCCGACAAGCCGATGCGCTGGCGCGCCGCGCCTTCGACGGTGGTCAGCGTCGACAAGCCGTCCGCCGACGCCATCGTCGCGTTCTGCGGCGCCGACGCCAAGACGGCGGGACAGCCTCGCGTCTCGGGCAAAATCGAGGATGAAGGCGGCAGCGAGTTGCGCGTGATCGTCATCGGCCCGGGCCAATGACCCGACAGCGGCGCGCCGTCGCGCGTCGCGGTTGATCCGCCGCCCGCTCTCGCCTAGAGAGCGGGCGGTTTGATTTTGGGGGCCAGCGGCATGAACGTCCTTCTCATCGGCTCGGGCGGGCGTGAGCACGCCCTCGCGCTCGCCTTGTCGCGCAGCCCGCTGCTGACAAAGCTCTTTGTCGCGCCCGGCAATCCGGGCATGGCGAACGCGGCCGAAGCGGTGGCGCTCGACGTGGCCGATCACGCCGCCGTCGTCGCCTTCTGCAAGCTGATGGCTGTCGGGCTCGTCGTCGTCGGGCCGGAAGCGCCATTGGTGGCGGGCCTTGTGGACGATCTCGAAGCGGCGGGAATCAAGGCGTTCGGACCGACGAAGGCCGCCGCCCAACTCGAAGGCTCGAAGGGCTTCACCAAGGATTTGTGCCGCGACTACGCGATTCCCACAGGCGCCTACGCGCGCTTCACGCGACCCGAACCGGCGCTGGACTATGTGCGCGCACAGGGCGCGCCGATCGTCGTCAAGGCCGACGGGCTCGCCGCCGGCAAGGGCGTGGTCGTCGCGCTGACGCTGGCCGAGGCCGAGGCGGCGGTGAAAATGATGTTCGACGGCGCGTTTGGCGCGGCCGGCGCGGAAGTGGTGATTGAGGCGTTTCTCGACGGCGAGGAGGCGTCGTTCTTCGCCATCTGCGATGGCGAGCGCGCCCTGCCCTTCGCCTCGGCGCAGGACCACAAGCGCGTCGGCGACGGCGACACAGGCCCCAACACCGGCGGCATGGGCGCCTATTCGCCCGCCCCCGTCATGACGCCCGAGATCGAGCGGCGGGTGATGGACGAGATCGTCGCGCCGACGATGCGCGGCATGGCCGAGCGCGGCGCGCCGTTCAGGGGCGTGCTGTTCGCCGGACTGATGATCGGGCCCGACGGGCCGAAGCTGATCGAATTCAACACGCGTTTCGGCGATCCCGAAACGCAGGTGATGCTGCCGCGTTATCAGGGCGACCTGCTGGCGCTGATGCTGGCCGCGGCCGAGGGACGGCTGCCGGCGCAAGCCGCGCCGCTGACGCCGCAGACGGCGCTGACCGTCGTTCTGGCGGCGAAGGGCTATCCCGACGCGCCGCAGAAAGGCGGCGAGATTCGCGGGCTGGACAAGGCGGAGGCGATGGCGGACGTCGTCGTCACCCACGCCGGCACGAAACGCGAGGGCGACCGGCTCGTCGCCAATGGCGGGCGCGTGCTCAACGTCACGGCGCTCGGCGACAGCGTGCGCGCGGCGCAGGCGCGCGCCTATGCGGCCGTCGACGCCATCGATTTTCCTGACGGCTTCTGCCGCCGCGACATCGGCTGGCGGGCCGCGGCGCGCGAGACGGCGTGAGGCGGGCGTAGAGCGCGGACGACGTTGCGCGCCCCCTTCTCCCCTTGCGGGAGAAGGTCCGGCCGCAGGCCGGCGATGAGGGGTCTTTCGCGCGTCAGCGCGAAGGGGCGGAGGGCGCGATCTTCAGGATTTCGCTTCGCGAGGCCCCCTCATCCGGCCGCTGCGCGGCCACCTTCTGCCGGGAGAAGGTTCCGCTCACCCTTCGGAATGGCTGTGACGGATGCGGCGCACGGTCCAGGCGACGCCGGCGAGGATGAGAGGGATGGCGACCGCCGTGGCGATCGTGGGATTGGGCCAGTGCCAGACCTTCTCGACGCCCTCGAGCACATGGTGGACGAGGCTGGCGACATAATAGGAAATCGCCGCCACCGACAGGCCCTCGACCGTCTGTTGCAGACGCAATTGCAGGTGGGCGCGTTCGTTCATCGAGCGCAGGAGGCTGCTGTTCTGGCTTTCGAGATCCACGTCGACGCGCGTGCGCAGAAGCTGGGTGGCGCGCGACAGTTTCTCGGACAGATCGGTCTGGCGCTCCTGCGTCGTGGCGCAGGTCGTCATCGCCGGATCGAGGCGGCGCGCCAGAAAGGTGGCCAGCGTCGGATGGTGCGGCACCGGCCCTTCCTTGATCGCCTCAAGGCGCAATTTGACGATCTCGCGATAGGCGCGCGTCGCGCCGAAACGGAAATGCGCCTCCGCCGCGCCCGCCTCCAGCTCCGTCGCCAGGGCGGAAAGCGAATCGAGCAGGCCGCGATTGGCCTCGACGCCCTCGCTCTCCTGCATCCGCCGCATGATTTCGGGCAATTGCGTCTCGATGTCGTGGATCGAGGGCGCGAGCTTCTGCGCCATCGGCAGGCCGAGCAGGGCGAGACAGCGGTAAGTCTCGATTTCGAGCAGGCGGCGGCACAACGCGCCGCCGCTCATCGGCGACAGGCTGCGGTCGAGCAGCAGAAAGCGGACGAAGCCGTCCGCGTCGGCCTTGAAATCGGAGGCGGCGACGGCGCGGCCGCCCTCGCATTCGGAGGCCGCGACCTGAATCGGCGGAAAGAAGGGCGTCACCCCGTCGGGCGCGACGCTGGCGGGCAGCGCGTGCAAATCCATCGCCACCAGCAGCGGACCGGGCTGCGGCAGAATGCGCGTCGCCGCGGCGAGCGCCCCGGCGGGCGGCGAGAAGGGCGTGAGCGGGCCGCCCGGCAGCGTCCATGTGCAGGTGATGAATTCGCCGTGGCGCTCCCAGCGCAATTGTCGTTCGCCGAGATCGAGACGGTGCTGCGTCGCCTCGGGCCCCGGCGGTTCGTGGCCGTGGGCGCGGCACCAGGCGCCGAGATCGTCGCGGTCGCGATGCGGCGCGGCGGGATCGACGGCGAAGGCGAAATGCAGGATGCGGCTGGGAAAGACCGCCGGAACGAACGGCCGCGCGTGAACCTCGGCGAGAATGCGCGCGCGCAAAGGATGTTCCGCCCATGCGACCGGCTCCGGACCTGTAATTACGTTCATCCGCTCCTCCTGACGCGGCGGATATTGCCCGCGGCGCCAGCGGCGGGCCAGCGAAACTTTCCGCCGCCGGCGCGGACCTCAGTCGGTCGCCGCTTCGCCGCCGCGGTTGGGATAGTGGAACGAGGTGTAGCGGATGACGAGCACGGCGAAGGCCATGACGAGCGTGCCTCCGGCGAGGATGAGGATGCCCATGTCGGGCTTCGATTCATGCTGGACAAAGCCGATGAGATGGCGCGTCAGCGCGGTGATGCCGACATAGACGAGGAAGCGCACCGGCATGTGGTTGGTCCTGAAATAGATGCCGACCATCGAGCCGATTTCGAGATAGATGAACAGCAGCAGCAAATCCTCGATGGATACGTGCTGCTTGCGCACCATGCCGATGAAAGCGGCCACCGCCGCCCAGACGGTGGCGGCGCCGATGGCGAAAAGGCCGAGAAAATGGAACGCCTCGGTGAGGAAATGGCCGATCGGATCGGCCAGATTGCGCAGCCGCTGCGTCGCGCCATAGCGCTGGAAACGCCCGCCGAAACTCGTCGTCGGCGCCGGTTGAATGTCCGCCATGGCTCGCCCCCGCCCCGCTCGCATCGTTTGGCGGCGGAGTATGGCCGGCTTGATTTTTCTCAAAAGGAGACAAATCGCCGCGTCGCGGCGCGATCAGAGAAAATCGGGGAGGCGACGGCGGCGCGGCATGGCTAAGCTCATGGCGCCACTCACCCCGCCGGCGACGCCATGACCGACCCCGCCCCCGAACAGCCGAAGCTCACGCCCGCCAACCAGAACCCCTGGTACATCCTGATGACGCTGCACGGGGAGCAGCAAAATGCCCACCGCACTGATGGGGCCTATTTTCCGAATTTCGATGAGAGCTTGCACGCAAGAAATCGCCGCGACTGGAACAGATGGGTAGCGCAGGGGTTGAGCGAAAAGCAGCGCACCGAATTGTTGGCGATGCGAGATGCGGAAGGCAATTTCCGATTTGTTGATGATGAACTAAGGCCTTACAACGCCGTTGAAATGAAAGAATTCTTCAAAAAATTTCATGATGTTTGCGTATCTCGCGGCAAATCGCTTGGACTACCTCCGCCTCCAGATAAATGTATTCTTTCTAGAACCCATTTTACGCGACATATAGGAGCAAACGGTCTCTTATTTCCAGGCTACATCGATTTAACCGGAGCGGAATTTATAGAATACGCTGATCTTTCAGGGTCCGTATTTTATAACAACGTAATCTTATCTGAAACAAAGTTTCGAGATAATGTTAGTTTTTTTGATGCAAATTTTGTAAATGCAATTTTTGCTGATGATTTATTCATTTCTGGTGAAGCTAATTTTTCTTATGTTAAATTTTTCTCTAGCGCCGCCTTCGTCGGGGCAAGGCTACAAAAACATGCAAGTTTTTCAAACGCTCTATTTTTAAGTCATATATACTTTTTCAAGGCATTATTTTCTGGTGGCGCCGATTTTCTGAACGCAACATTCTGTTGTGACGCAAATTTTTCGAATACGAACTTCGCAAGCATGACTTCTTTCTCAGAGGCAAAATTTCGAACGTGTCCCCCTAATTTTCACGAGGCGACGCTACACAGCGATACAGACTGGGTGGAAGCGCGCTGGCCATCGCTGCCGGTTGATCCCGGTGAAGCCAAACGGCACGTTCGCTATTACCAGCGCCTCAAGCAGATCATGGAGGGGCTGAAGAAGCATGAGGACGAGCTGAATTTCTTCGCCATGGAGATGGCGGCGCAGCGGGTGGTGGACGGCCAGTGGTCGCCGCGCGGGATATTGAACGGGCTCTACGGCGCGGCGTCGGATTACGGGCGGTCGATCTTTAAGCCATCAATGTGGCTAACCGTCGTGATTATCGTTTCGTTCGCCATGCTATATTTTTCATCCGAGTGCCAAAAGCTCATGAGCCTGACCTTAGCTTGCACCGACATTCCTGCGGGCAAAGCACTGGCTCTGTCGCTGACCTCGGCGGTCGGCTTCCTGCCGTTGAAGAAGGAGATTTTCGGCGACCTGAGCGGGCTCTCGCCCATGGCGCATGTCTGGATGGGAATCGAGACCCTCCTCAGCTTCGCCCTCCTCTTCCTCATCGGCCTCGCCCTGCGCAATCGCTTCCGCATGAAGTGAGGGTGCGGCGCCTTCATCCAGAACGCGCCCTCACCCTGAGGAGCCGCCGACAGGCGGCGTCCCGAAGGGTCGGCCGGGAGGCTGGCGCCTCGCGGCCCATGCTTCGAGACGGGCGCTGGCGCGCCCTCCTCAGCATGAGGGGCAGAGCGGGCGCCGCGCGCCACCCTCGCTGGAGGGCGAGCATCGGCCGAAGGCCGGGGGGAAGGGGTTGCGCCTGTCCGGCGCGGGCGCGAGGCGCTCCGTCGCGGCCAACCCCGAGGCCGCGCATCCCCTCAATCGGCGGCTGCGCGGCTGCGTTCTGCCACAGGGAGACGGTCGGCGCGGCAGGCCGCCCGCCGCCCTTTTGTTCACCCTGCCGTCGGAATCGAATCGCCCCAGGCGCGCCGGTTTGCTAGAAGTCGGCTCGAATTCGAGGGATTTGCCGTGGACAAGGGATCGATGAAGGAGACGCTGCTGGGCGAATTCGCCGCCGCGGGCTATGAGCGCGCCGAACCGGCGATCCTGCATCCGGCCAAGGTTTTCCTCGACCTTTCGGGCGAGGACATCCGCGGCCGGCTCTATCTGACCAGCGACGCCTCGGGCGCGGAATTCTGCCTGCGGCCGGAATATACGATTCCCGTCTGCCTCGCCTATCTGGCCTCGCCGGAGGCCGGCAAGCCGGCGGCTTTCGCCTATCACGGACCGGCGTTCCGCTTCCGCCCCGGCGCCAGCGGCGAATTCACGCAGGCGGGCCTTGAAAGTTTCGGCCGCGACGACCGGGAGGCCGCCGACGCCGAAATCCTCTGCCTCGCGCTGCAGGCCGCCGAAGCCGTGGGGCGGACCGATCTCGACGTGCGCATCGGCGACGCGGCGCTGTTTTCCCGCGTGCTCGACCTGCTCGACCTGCCGCCCGCCTGGGCGCGGCGCATCCGGCGCGGCCACGCGCAGGGCTGGAGCCTCGACCGTATTTTCGCCGAGCCGGCCGCCGGCAAGGCGGGCGATCATTCCGGCGTGCTGGCGGCGCTCGAAGGCGTCGACAAGGCCGGCGCCAAGGCGCTGGTGGAGGATCTGCTGTCCATCGCCGGCATTTCCTCGGTCGGCGGCCGCTCGGTCGGCGAGATCGCCGATCGCTTCCTTGAACAATCCTCCGCCCGCGCCGGGGCCGAACTGGCGGCGGAGAAGCGCGCCGTGCTGGAGAATTTCTTCGAGATCGCCGGCGACCCCGATTCGGCCTCCGCCTCGCTGCGCGCCATGGCCGAGGACCACAATCTGGACATGGGCGCCGCGCTCGACGCTTTCGACGCGCGGCTCGGCTTCATCGCCGCGCGCGGCGTCGATGTCGGCCGGCTGGCGTTTTCGGCCGGCTTCGCCCGCAATCTCGACTATTACACCGGCTTCGTCTTCGAGGCGCACATTCCCGGCGGCGGCGGCAAGCCGGCCATCGGCGGCGGCCGCTACGACCGGCTGATGGCGAGCCTCGAACCGGGCCGCGACATTCCCGCCGTCGGCGCCGCCATCTGGGTCGACCGATTGATGCAAGGAGGCGCGGCATGAGCGTCGAACAGCCGCTCGTCCTGGCGGTTCCGTCCAAGGGCCGTTTGCAGGAAAACGCCAACGCCTTTTTCGGCCGCGCCGGGCTGAACGTGGTGCAGGGGCGCGGCGCGCGCGACTATCGCGGCGCCATCGCCGGCATGCCCGGCGTCGAGATCGCCTTTCTGTCGGCCTCGGAGATCGTGGCGCAGCTCGCCTCCGGCGCGGCGCACATGGGCGTGACCGGCGAGGATCTGGTGCGCGAGAGCGTGCCCGACGCCGACGCCAAACTGCTGCTGCTGACGCCGCTCGGCTTCGGCCACGCCAATGTCGTCGTCGCCGTGCCGCAGGCCTGGATCGACGTGCGCACCATGGCCGATCTGGAGGATGTCGCCGCGAGCTTCCGCCAGAAGCGCGGTCAGCGCATGCGCGTCGCGACGAAATACATCAACCTGACGCGCGGCTTCTTCGCGGAGAATCACGTCGCCGACTACCGCATCGTCGAAAGCCTGGGCGCCACCGAGGGCGCGCCGGCGGCCGGCCAGGCCGAAATGATCGTCGACATCACCACCACCGGCGCGACGCTCAAGGCCAACGCGCTGAAAGTGCTCGACGACGGCGTGATGCTGCGCTCCGAGGCCAATCTCGTCGCCTCGCTGACGGCCAAATGGACGCCGGCGCAGCGGGAGAGCGCGCGCGCCATTCTCGCCCGCATCGCGGCCGAGGAGGAGGCGCGCACGACGCGCGAGGTGGCGGCGGACATCGCCGTGTCGGCGCCGCGATTGGCGCAGGAGGCGCTGGAGCGCTTCGGCGCCCGCGCGGGCGCTCGGCCGGGCGTGTTCACCTGCCCGAAAGACCGTGTCGCCCATCTCGCCGATTGGCTGATCGGCAACGGCGCCGACCGGGTGACCGTGGGCGCGCTCGATTATATTTTCAGCGCCCGCAATCCACTGTTCGAGAAACTTGCCTCGCGGCTCGGCTGAAATCGTTTCCCCCAAAATGACGCCATCTTTTCGTGACGATAGATGCGCGTTAACTAGAGTGTGCGCGCGCCCCGACCTCTCCGGCCAGGGCGACGCGCCTCACCTCCGGAAGAGGCCACGATGCGCGTTTTCGCTATTGCCTTGTCGCTCCTCGCCGCCGGCGCGCTGATCGCCGTCGACCCCGCCCTCGCCGCGCCTCGCAAGACCGGGGAAAAGAAAACGGAGGAAAAGAAGGTCGAGGAAAAGAAATTCCCGACCGACGGCGTCTGGACCCTGCACGAGATCAACGGCAAGGCTGCGCCGGGCGACCCGCCGACGCTGATGATCGACTCCAATTTGCGGGGCGCCGGCTTCGCGGGCTGCAACACCTATTCGGCGGCGCTCTATCCGGTGCGCGGCATGCGCCTCGCCATGGGCCCGACCGCCATGACCAAAAAGGCCTGCCCGGCCGACCGCATGAATCTGGAAAAACTTTTCCTGAACATCCTGCGCACGGGGCCCAATTGGGACGTCAACGGCTCCGACATGACGATCAAGAGCCAGGCGGGCGCGATGAAGCTGCGGCGAGGGTTCTGAGGCTCCGCGCCGAACATCGGGGACGCGCGGGACGTTCCGGAAAGGCCCGAATCACGCGCAGGTCAGCCAAACCGCGCGAAGATGAGCTGCGTGTCGCCGGCCTCGCGCCGGTCGAGCGGCGCGAAGCGCGCGGGCAAGGCGACGTCCGCCGCCACGTCCTCCTCCACCACGACCAGCGCGCCGGGCGCGAGCCAGCCGCCGTCGGCCAGCGCCGCCAATGCCGGTTCGGCGAGGCCGCGCCCATAGGGCGGATCGAGAAAGGCGAGCGTGTGAGCCGCGCCCGGCGGCATGACCCCGAGTTTGCGCGCATCGCGGCGGAAGACGCGGGTAACGCCGCCGAGGCCCAGCGCCTCGATATTGGCGCGCAGCAGCACGCGCGCCTCCGCGCCGTCGTCGACGAACAGGGCTTGGGCTGCGCCGCGCGACAGCGCTTCGAGCCCGAGCGCGCCGGTGCCGGCGAACAGGTCGATGACCCGCGCGCCCTCGACCACGCCGTCATGGGCGTGCGCCAGAATATTGAACAGGCTTTCGCGCAGCCGGTCGCTCGTCGGCCGGATCGCATGCGACGACGGGCCCTTGAGCGCGCGGCCCCGGAAACGCCCGCCGACGATGCGCATGGCTCAACGCGGGCCGCGCGGCTTGCCGACTGGCTTGCCCCCCGGCCGTCCGCCGGATTTGGGCCCACGAGGCCCGCCGCCCGGGCGCGCGCCCGCCGGTTTGCCGCCTGGGCCGCCGGCGCGCGGCGGCCGCGCGCCCTTGCCGTCGCCGTCGAAGCGGCGGGCCGGGCGCTCGCCGCCTTCGAACGTGCGCGGACCGCGCGGCGCGTCGGCGCGCCCCGCGCGGCGCTGCGGCCCTTCGCCGTCGCGCTCGCGCCGCGGCCGGGCGTCGTCGAAATCGCGCGTCGGTCGGGACGGACGGCGGGCCGGGCGGTCGCCGCCGCTGGCGTCGCGGCGGGGCCCGGCCTCGAAGCGGCGCGGCCCGCGCGCCTCCTCGCCGTCACGCGCGACGCGCGGTTTGCGCATAGGCCGCTCGCCGCCGGCCTCCGCCCGCTCGGCCTTGAAGCGACGGGCGTTGCGCGTCGTCGCGGGTTCGGCTTTGGTCCGGGCCGGCACGATGCGCTCCACCGCGACGGCGCGGCCCTTGCGGTCGGCGGTCTCGGCGCGCTCGACGCGCTTGCGGTCGCCGCCGGCCATCTCCGCGTCGCGATCGGCGCGCAGGGCCGAAACATGGCGGCGCGGGCCCCTGGGCCGCAGCGTGCGGTCGCGCGGCGCCGGCGCCTCCTCCTCGATCGGGAGCCGCGTCGCGCGTCGCGGCGCGGAATCGTCGAATCTGTCGGGCTCGTGCAGCGGCCCGTCGAAATCGGCGCCGGCCTCTTCCGCCAGCGCCGGGCCGAGCTGATCCTTCAGCACGCGCGTGCGCACCTCCTCGACCGCGCCTTCCGGCAAGTCGCCGAGCTGGAACGGCCCGAAGCTCATGCGGATGAGGCGATTGACCGCGAGGCCGAGATGTTCGAGCACGCGCTTGATCTCGCGGTTCTTGCCCTCGCGCAGGCCCATGGTCAGCCAGACATTGGCGCCCTGCACACGGTCGAGCTTCGCCTCGATGCCGGCGTAATCGACCCCGTCGATGCTGACGCCGGCCATCAGCGCGTCGAGCCGCGCCTGGTCCGTCTCGCCATTGGCGCGCACGCGATAACGCCGCAGCCAGCCGGTGGCGGGCAACTCGAGCACGCGCGCGAGGCCGCCGTCGTTGGTCAGCAGCAGCAGGCCTTCCGTGTTGATGTCGAGCCGGCCAACGCTGACGACGCGCGGACCGGCGGGCCACGTCTCGCGCAGATAATCGAACACCGTCTGCCGGCCTTCGGGATCCTTGTCGGTCGTGACGAGGCCGCGCGGCTTGTGGAACAGGAACAGCCGCGTGCGCTCGCGATGCGCCAGAGGCTGTCCGTCCACCATGACCTTGTCGTCCGGCTGCACATTATAGGCAGGCGTTTCGAGCCGTTTGCCGTTGACGGCGATGCGGCCGGCGGCGATCCAGCTTTCCGCGTCGCGGCGCGAGCACAGGCCGGCGCGCGCCATCACCTTGGCGATGCGCTCGCCCTCATACGCGCTTTCCGTCGCGGCGGGCGCGGGGCGTGGGGCGCGGCGGGGCGCGAAACCCTCGCGCGGCGGGCGTTTCGCGAAGCCCTCACTCTCGACACGCGGCTTGCGCGGCCGGGCGTCCGGCCTGTCGCCGAAGGCGCGGGGCGCGCGCGGCTTGTCCGCCCCGTCGCGTGGCGGGCGCTTGGCGAAGCCTTCGCGCGGCTTCGGCTCGAATCCCTCGCGCGGCGGGCGTTTCGCAAACCCCTCACTCTCGACACGCGGCTTGCGCGGCCGGGCGTCCGGCCTGTCGCCGAAGGCGCGGGGCGCGCGCGGCTTGTCCGCCCCGTCGCGTGGCGGGCGCTTGGCGAACCCCTCGCCGCTGGCGCGCTTGGCGAAGCCTTCGCGCGGCTTCGGCTCGAATCCCTCGCGGGGCGGGCGTTTCGCGAAGCCTTCTCCCGACGCGCGGGGCTTGCGCGGCCCGTCGCCGGGCTTGTCGCCGGATTGGCGAGGGCCGGAGCCGCGTGCGGCGTCGCCGCCGGGCTTGCGCGGCGGACGGCCGCCTTTATTCCTGTTGTCGCTCATGCCGCCCTGATAGCAGAGTGCGACGCGGGGCGGGAGTGCGCATGACGATTTCGACCAAAAAAGCCGACGATCCGATGTCGCGGGCCTTCGACGCGGCGCGCGCGGCGCAAGCGCGTGGCGAGGCGCCCATCGGCGCGGCTCTGGTCAGGAACGGCGCCGTGCTGGCGGTGGCCGGCAACCGCACCATCGCGGACCACGATCCGACCGCGCACGCCGAAATTCTGGCGATCCGCGACGCCGCCCGCGCGCTCGGCTCCGAACGGCTCGTCGACTGCGATCTCTACGTCACGCTCGAGCCCTGCGCCATGTGCGCCGGCGCCATTTCCTTCGCGCGCATCCGCCGGCTCTATTACGCGGCGAGCGACCCCAAGGGCGGCGCCGTCGAAAGCGGTCCGCGCTTCTTCCAGCAGCCCACCTGCCACCACGCCCCGGAGGTCTACGATGGGCTGCGGGCAGCGGAGTCGAGCGAAATGCTGCGGGCGTTTTTCAGGGAGCGGCGGGGGTGACGCTCACCTTTTGGAGGTCGGTGTTTTATCGTCCAACTCCTCGATAGACGCCAGCAAACGCTCCGCGTTTTTCGGGCTGCGCAGCAGGTGGTCCGTCGCATCCCATCGCACCATCCGGATCGAGACCAGCAATTGCGCCAGCGCCAGCGCGCAGAGGGCGGCGGCGGCGGGGCCGGTCGCGGCCAGCCCCCCATGCGCGTAGACGAAGCCGCCGACGACCGACCCCACCGCGCTGCCGACATAGATCGAGGCGGCGTTGAGCGCCAGCATCACGCCTTGCGCCTGCGGATCGACCGTGATCAGCCGCGTCTGCTGCGGCGCCATGAACGACCATCCGCACAGGCTCCACAGAAACGCCAGCGCCATGCCGCCGGCGAGTCCGAAGGGCGTCAGCGTCACCAGCGGCGTCAGCACGATCTGCGCCAGCGCGATGAGGATCAGCGTGCGGTCCGGGCCGAACCGGTCGGTCATCCGTCCGCCGGCGACATTGCCGACGACCGCGCCCGCGCCATAGGCCGCCAGCATCAGCGCCACGCCGTCGCGCCCCAGGCCGAGCCGCATCTCCGCCAGCGGCCCGAAGAACGTGTAGACGACATAGGCCGCGCCGAGAAAGGTCGCGGTGAAGGTCGCCGCGACGACATGCAGCGGGCTCGCCAGAATGCGCGCCAGTTGTCCGAGCGAACTCGCCTGGAACGCGACGCCGCGCGGCACGCGCGCCAGCACCCACAGCACCGCCAGCGCCGACAGGCCCGCCGCGCTCCAGAACACGACGCGCCAGCCCCAGGCGTAGCCGAGCCAGGCGCCGGCGGGAATGCCGAGCGCCTGCGCGAAGGTCATGCCGGTGAAGACGAAGGACAGCGCCTTGCCGCGTTCCTCCGGCGCGGCCGAGGCGACGGCGATGCCCGCCGCCACCGGCGTCACCACGCCCGCGCCGAGCGCCGCCAGCACGCGCGCCGCGAACAGCGCCGGCCCGCTCGTCGCCAGCGCCGTCGCGACGCAGGCCAGCACGAAGACGCCGAGCCCGCCGGCGACGACGACGCGCCGGTCGATGCGCCCCGTCGCGGCGATGATCAGCGGCGAAGTGAGCGCATAGGCCAGCGCATAGGCGCCCATCGCCCAGCCCGATTCCGTCTTGCTCAGGCCGAGGTCGCGCGTGATCGGCGCCAGCAACCCGATGACGACGAACACGCCGACGCCGACGACGAAATTGGCGAAGGCGAGCGGCGCCAGCGCGCGTCTGTCGGTTGCCGCGCTCACGCCGCCTCCAGCCGTGCGGCGAGCGCGCGTTTGATGGCGTCCTTCATCGCGTCGCCGGCCTCCAGAATTTGCGCTGCGCGGAAGAAGTCGAGAATGCGGAAGGCCTCGATCTGCGGTCGGAACAGCAGGTCCGGGGCCTTGAGCGCGATCAGCCGGTTGGCGAGCGCCCGCTGCATGATCTGCGCCGCGCCGAACATGGCCTCGAACGAAGACGGCAGCGCGTCCTTCGCCGTCGCCGGCTCGCCGATCACGTCGAGCGCGACGACGATGTCGGCCTTGCCGAACAGATGATCGAAGGGCAGCGGATTGGTGACGCCGCCGTCGATGAGCACATGGCCGTCGCGCGACACCGGCTTCATCAGGCCGGGAATGGCCATCGAGCCGGCGACCGCCGACAGAAGCGGCCCGTCCGACAGCGCCGCCTCGCGCCGGGCGTGAAAATCCGTCGCGGCGACGACGAGCGGAATGCGCAGTTTCGCGAATGTCGCGGGCACGGCGTCGGGCCAGAATTGTTCGAGCAGAATTTCCGCGTCGAGCAGAACGGGATTGCTGAGCCCGCCGGAAAACAGGCTGAACAGGCTGCCGGCGCGGGCCCGCATCACCCGCGCCATGGTCTCGCCCGGCGCGCGCGCCAGCGCGTTCACATGCTTGCGCAGCTCGCGCGCGGAAACGCCCGCCGCATAGGCCGCGCCGATCACCGCGCCCATCGAGGCGCCGGCCAGCATCGCCGGCCTGACGCCGAGATCGTCGAACGCCTCCAGCATGGCGATATGGGCGAGCCCGCGCGCGCCGCCGCCGCCGAGAGCCACGGCGACGCGGGGCCCGGCGGGCGGCTTGCGCGGGGCTCGCGGCTTGCGCGCCGGCGCTTTGGCGGGCGGGCGCGTCACAGGAACGCCAGCAGCGCGGCCAGTGTCTCGTTTGGCGCCTCCTCCGGCAGAAAATGGCCGCAGTCGATCGCCTGGCCGCGCACGTCCTTGCACCAGTCGCGCCAGACGTCGAGCGGGCTGCGCCCCTGCGCCGGGAAGCCGTGCGCGCCCCAAAGCACCAGCGTCGGCGGCTGGATCTTGTGACCGGACTTGTGATCGATCTCATCGAGGGCGCGATCGATCGTCGCGCCGGCGCGGTAATCCTCGCAGGCCGCGTGAATGCGCGAGGGATCGTTGAACGAGGCGCGATAATGCGCCATCGCCCGCGCGTCAAAGGCGCGCAGGCTGTGATCGGCGGTCCAACTCGCCAGCGTATGGTCGAGCCAGGCCAGCGGCGCCGGCGCGATCATATTTTCCGGGATCGGCGCCGGCTGGGCGAGAAACAGCCAATGATACATTTTCATGGCGCGGATGGCGTCCATGCCGCGCCACACCTCCAGCGTCGGCACGATGTCGAGCGCGACCAGCTTGTCGAGTCGGCCCGGATGGTCGAGCGCCAACCGGTAGCCGACGCGCGCGCCGCGATCATGCCCGACGAGGCTGAAACGGATATGGCCGAGCGCCGCCATCACCTTCACGGCGTCATCGGCCATCTTGCGCTTGGCGTAGAGGTCGCCGCCCTCGCTGCGCGGCGCCGCCGACCAGCCGTAGCCGCGCAGATCGGGCGCGACGACGGTGAATTTCCGCGCCAGACCCGGCGCGATCCTGTGCCATTCGACATGCGTCTGCGGAAAGCCGTGCAGCAACAGCAGCGGCGGCCCGGAGCCGCCGACGCGGGCGAAAATCCGGCCGGCGTCGGTGTCGAACCAGCGCGAATCGAAACCGGGAAAGAGATCGGCGAGTTCGGTCATGCGGCGTCCCATCGCTCTGTTGCGCCGCACAGCATAGGACGTTGCGGATTTGGCTCAAGCGCCCCGCCGTCGCACCGCGCGACGCCTCACGCGTGGCGCGCCAGCACCTCCCTCACGACCTTCACCAGATCGGCCTCGGGCGCGACGACCTGCGCCTTTTCCTTGAGGGCGAGATAGGCGTCGCGGTCGAGCGTCTTCGCCCCCTTCGCGAGTTCGGCGCCGGCGACGAGATCCTTGATCGCGACCTCGCCTTTCTCCCGCTCGTTCGAGCCCTGGATCACCACGCAGACCGCGCCGCGCCGGTCAGCGTATTTGAGCTGCGGATTCAGCCCCGAGTCGCCGAGATAAAGCTCTGAAGCGACGCCGGCGCGGCGCAGTCCGGCGACGAGTTTCTGGTAGTGGGCGATCTGATCCCTGTCCATCGCCAGCACCACGACGGGGCCCGGCTTCCTCGCCGCGGCGACGATCGGGCTGCCGATGGCCTTCAACGCGGCGTAAAGCCGCGACACGCCGATGGAGAAGCCCGTCGCCGGGACATCGCCGTCGCGGAAGCGGCCGACCAGCCCGTCATAACGGCCGCCGCCGCCGACCGAGCCGAAGCGCACCGGGCGGCCCTGATCGTCCCTGACCTCGAAGGTCAGTTCGGCCTCGAACACGGGGCCGGTGTAATATTCGAGCCCGCGCACAACCGAAGGGTCGATGCGGATGCGGTCCGGCCCGTAGCCGGCGGCGCGCACGATGCGTGCCAGCTCCTTCAACTCGGCGATCCCCTCGGCCCCGACCTGCGACGCGCCGACGGACTGGCGCCAGGTTGAGAAGGTCAGCGCGTCGCTGGCGTAGGAGGTTTCGAGCCAGGGGCGGCGGGCGTCGCCGGGCGCCGGATCGCCGCCCGCCTCGACATAATGCGTGCGCAGAAAGTTGACGATGGCGCGGGTCTGCGCGTCGTCGAGATCGCCACCTTCCGGAGCCGGCGCGCCGGAAGCGTCGTCACGCAGCATCCGGCCGACGACGCGGGGGCCGAGTTCGTCGAGCCGATCCATGGCGGCCTGAAAGGCGTCGCGCAGCGTTTCGCCGGCGACGGGCGACGCCCCGAGCGCCGAGGACACCGCGTCGATAACGCCCAGCAGCCGGCTCGACTGGTGCTCCGCCAGCCCGGCGCCGCGGGTGAAATCGCCGCTCTCGTCCTTGCGGCCCTCCCCCAGCAATTGCCGCACCCCGTCGAGGCCGAGGCGGTCGAGCTTGTCGATGGCGCGCAGCACGGTGAGGCGGCGCGCGGCGCTGTCGGCGCCGGCGAGGCCGACCGATTCCATGACGCCGTCGAGCACCTTGCGGTTGTTGACCTTGACGACATATTGGCCGCGCGGAACCCCCAGCGCCTCCAGCGTGTCGGCGGCCATCATACACATCTCGGCGTCGGCGGCGACGGAGGCCGCGCCCACGGTGTCGGCGTCGAACTGCATGAACTGGCGGAAGCGGCCCGGGCCGGGTTTCTCATTGCGGAACACCCAACCGCAGCGGTAGGTGCGATAGGGTTTGGCCAGCCGGTCGTAGTTCTCGGCGACATGACGCGCCAGCGGCGCGGTCAGATCATAGCGCAGGCTGAGCCATTGCTCATCGTCGTCCTGAAACGAGAACACGCCTTCGTTGGGCCGATCCTGATCGGGCAGGAACTTGCCGAGCGCGTCGGTGAATTCGACAAATGGCGTCTCCACCGCCTCGAAGCCGTAAAGCTCGTAGGAGGCGCGGATGGCGGCGATCATCGCGTCGGCGGCGGCGATGTCGGCCGCGCCGCGATCGGCGAAGCCGCGCGGCGCCCGCGCCTGCGTGAGCCCGGCCTTGCCGGCCTTGTTGGTCTGTTCGGTCATCGGAAACCTCGAAATTCGCAGGCTTCCTTTAGGCGCGGCGGCGGGAAGGGGCAAGGGGCGAGCCGATTGGCGCGCCTACTTCACCGCCTCGGCGCCGATCTGAACGAGGCAGCGGACGTCGCCCAGCCCCGCCACCGCCGTGCAGGCCATAGCGCAAGGAAAGCGGCCGAGGCGTTCGGCGCGGAGACGCTCGACGACGTCGGCGGGCACGCCGGGCGCAAGCATCGAGACGTCGAGACGCACGATATCCTCCGGCGCCATCTGTGCCGCCTGGACGACGGTCAGGAGATTGTCGAAGGCCTGCGCGAGTTGACCGACGAAATCATCCGGCCAGGAGCCGTCCCGCCGTTCGCCGCGCTGCGCGGCGACGATGAGCCGTTTCGTCGCCGCGCCGTGCAGGACGGCATGGCAGCCGCCGAGCGCCGGCGGAAGAAGGGTCGATGCGGTAATCAGTCGGACCATAATGATTCTCTCCCGGCAATGCCCCGCTATAGGCAATCGGCGGCGTCCGACGCAACATCGGCCTGCTTGACCGTCGGCGCGCCAGCCGATACGCGCCTTGCGCATGTCGAAATCTTCCGTCCAGGCGCCCCCGCGGCGCATCGCCGGGCTCGGCGCGGTCGCGTCGGGCTATGATCTGCTGCTCAGCGACATCTGGGGCGTCGTCCACAACGGGCGCGAGCATTTTCCCGCCGCCGTCGAGGCGCTACGCCGGTTCCGGGCCGGCGGCGGGCGGGTCGTGTTGCTGACCAACGCGCCCCGACCGCACGGATCCGTCGTCGCGCAGCTCGACGGCCTCGCCGTGCCGCGCGACGCCTGGGACGGGGTCGTCACCTCCGGCGATGTCGCGGCGGCGCTGATTCTGGAGCGCGGCAGCGCGCCGCTGCTACATCTGGGGCCCGACCGCGATCTGGCGCTTTATGAGGAGGTCGAGCGCGCATCCGGACGGGCGCAGCCGCGCGTGGCGGCCGAAAACGCGGATTTCTGTGTCTGCACCGGGCTGTTCGACGACGAAACCGAGACGCCGGACGATTACATGGCGACGTTCGCGACCATGCGGGCGCGCGGCATGCCGATGATCTGCGCCAATCCGGATCTCGTCGTGCATCGCGGCGAGGACGAGGTGTTTTGCGCCGGGGCGCTGGCGGCGCGCTACGCCGCGATGGGCGGTGAGGTGATTCAGGCCGGCAAGCCCTATCCGCCGATCTACGCTATGGCGCTGCGGGCGGCGGGCGTTTCCCCGCCCGGCAGCCGCATCGCCGCCATCGGTGACGCCATGGCCACCGACATCCGGGGGGCGCGCGATCTCGGCGTCGACGCGATTTTCGTCACCGGCGGCATTCACCGCGAGGCGCTGCGCCCGGGACCGGACGCGGCGGCGCGCGCGGCGCGTTTCTACGCGGACGCCGGATTTGCGCCGCAGATGGAGATGCCGGCGCTGGTCTGGTGAGGGGTCAGGCGGCGCGGGCGGCGAACACCGCGTCGATTTTGGCCTTGAGCAGCGCCGCCGTGAACGGCTTGACGATGTAGGAATTGACGCCGGCCTTGCGGGCGGCGAGGACGTGATCGGTCTTGGACTCAGCCGTGACCATGATCACCGGAAGCTCGGCGGTGGCGGGCTCGGCGCGCAAGCGCTGTAGCAACTCGATGCCGCTCATCGGCTCCATGTTCCAGTCGGAAATGACCAGCCCGTAGCGCTTGTGGCGGATCATTTCCAGCGCCGTGGGGCCGTCCGGGGCGTCGTCGACGTTCTCGTAGCCGATCTGCCGCAACAGATTCCGGACGATGCGCACCATCGTCTGGTAGTCGTCAACGATCAGCACCGGCATCGTCGAATCCACGAACATCAAGCACTCCCGATCGGGCGGCGCGCGGCGCATGCGCCGGCATTGGCCGCTCCGTGAGCGCATGATTCCACAATCGGCTTTTCGATCTGTTAACGCGGCGGTCTTGACCCGCAATTCCGCAACGCGCATTGCTTGCGCCGCGAAACCGGCCGCGCGCCGCGATCAAGGGAGCCAAGGCATGAATCCGTCCGACATCAGGACGCTGTATTTCGAGGATCTCAGCGTCGGAATGCGCGAATCCTTCATGAAAACCGTTCTCGCCGAGGATGTGGTGGGCTTCGCCGAATTGTCGGGCGACCATAACCCCATCCATCTGTCGGACCATTTCGCGCAGAAAACCCGGTTCGGCGGGCGCATCGCGCATGGCCTCTACACCGCCAGCCTGATCTCGGCGGTGCTGGGCATGCGCCTGCCCGGCCCCGGCGCCGTCTATCTGCACCAGACGCTGAACTTCAAGGGCCCGGTGCGCATCGGCGACGTGGTGACGATCTCGGTCGAGGTGGTCGAACTGACCGAGCAGGGCCGCCGCTGCCGACTGCATTGCGAATGTGTGGTCGACGGCAAGGTCGCGCTCGACGGCGAGGCGATCGTCATGGCGCCCTCGCGCCACAAGACCGCGAAGGCCTCCTGACCCGCGATGGCCGACCGGACTTTCGTTCTCGCCGCTGATCCCGCCGGCCCGGTCGCCGGGCTGGAGGCGCCGGTCGTCGCCATCGGCAATTTCGACGGCGCGCATCGCGGCCATGCGGCGGTGATCGGGCGGGCGCGGGCGCTCGCCGAACGGCTCGGACGACCCTGCGCCGTACTGACCTTCGAGCCGCATCCGGCGGATTATTTCTCGAAAAAACCGGTCGTGTTCCGGCTGACGCCGCAAGCGGCCAAGGCGCGCAAGCTGGCCACGCTCGGGCTTGACGGCATGATCGTGCTGACTTTCGATCAGGCTCTGGCCGACCTGACGGCGGAGGATTTCGTCGCCGACATTCTCGTCCGCCGCCTCGGCGCGCGGGCGGCGGTGGTGGGCTACGATTTCCATTACGGGCGCGGGCGGGCGGGCACGCCGCAGACCCTGCGCGAGGCCGGGCGCGAGCACGGCTTTCAGGTCGAGATTGTCGGGAAAATCGCGGCCGACGCGGCGGGATCGCTGGAGGCCGCGTCCTCAACCGCCGTGCGCGCCGCCCTGCAGGCGGGCGAGGTCGCGCGCGCCGCGCATATTCTCGGCGCGCCGTTTTCGGTTGAAGGCGAGGTCATCCACGGCCGCAAACTCGGACGGACGCTGGGCTTCCCCACCGCGAACATCGCCCTTGGGCCGGCCTTCCGGCTGCGGCACGGCATCTATGCCGTGCGCGCGCGGTTCGACGGACGCGACTTCGGCGGCGTCGCCAATTTCGGCAGCCGGCCGACGGTGGACGACGGCCCGCCGTTGCTGGAAGTGTTCGTCTTCGACTTTTCCGGCGATCTCTACGGCAAAACGCTGGAGGTCGATTTCATCGCCTTCCTGCGCCCGGAGGAAAAATTCGACGGGCTGGAGGCGCTGACCCGCCAGATGCGCAAGGACGAGGCGGAAGCGCGCAAGATTCTGGCGGGTTCAGCCGAGGCGTGAATCCAGCAGGACGCGCTCGCGCGACACGACGCGCGCCCTGTCCGCGTCGGCATGCGTCGGGTTGAGCAGCACGTTCCACGTATGCGGGAGAATCGCCGAAGGAACGCGCAGCAGGGCGCTTTCGCCCTTCTGAAGCCAGTTCAGCCCCAAAACCCTGGGGATGGCGGTCACATCGCGCCAATTCCCGGGCAAGCCGGAGACAGCGGCCAGCGTCAGGTCGCCGATGTCGACGCCGAGCAACTGAACCCCATCCGGCAGGTCGTCGCGGTCCATGTGAACCAGCATTTCGACGAGCGCGCCGGCCGGGCTTTCCGCGAGATAGACGATGGGGTGTCCCTTTGCGTGCCAGCGGCCCGGAAACAGCAGTCCGCCAGTGCCGGACAGGTCCGCATGGTTCGAAATCCGCCAAAGCATCAGGTGAAAATGCCGTGATCGATCTGCCCGAGCAGATCCTCGACCATCCTGGCGCCGACGTCGGTAGAGATCAGATCGAGCGGACGGCGATGATTGAGCGCGCGGTTTTCCTTGCGCAGCCAGCGGTCGGCCTTTTCCGGATTGGCGAAGACGCGGTCGGCCTCGGCCGTCAGCCGGGCCAGGCGCAAGGCGCGGTCGCTTTCGTCGAGGCTGAGCAATTCCTTGTTGGCGATGCGGCGCGCCAACGTGCGTTTGGGCACGACGAGGGTTTCGATTTCCTCGGTTGAAAATCGTCCGGCCCAGTCGCTGCGCAGCGCGGCGGGGGGCAAACGCACATCCTCTCCGGCGAGCGCCATCGCCTGCGCCTCCATCCAGCGCCGGGAAAGAGCCGAAGGCGAAGGGGTCTTTGCGGACGTCGAGGCGCGAGGCATCGTTTTTGCCATTTTGTTAAAATCAACCGCAATATGGCACCTCACACGCCATTTGTCGAGGCGCCGACGCTTCCCTCCCGCGCGTTCCCTTGTTAGAAGGCCCGGCATGACACGTTTTTTCGCGCATCAGATTTCCCGAATTACCGGCCCGGCCGACGCCTGAGCGGCGAGCCCGCGCGGCCGGCCGGGAGAATCGAGCGCCATGCGGGGCCCCGCGCCCCGCCCTTCCCTTTGCTCTCCAGCGAGCCCGAGACCCATGAACGACAGCCCCAAGGCCGGCGCGGCCAAATCCGACAAGAGCGGCCCCGATTATTCCGCGAGCCTCTATCTGCCGCAGACGGATTTCCCGATGCGCGCCGGCCTGCCGAAGAAAGAGCCGGAACTCCTCGCCCGCTGGGAGAAGAACGATCTCTACCGGCAGCTTCGCGCGGCGGGCGCGGGCAAGCGCAAGTTCATCCTGCATGACGGCCCGCCCTACGCCAACGGCAACATCCACATCGGCCACGCGCTGAACAAGATCCTCAAGGATCTCGTCACCCGCTCGCAGCAGATGCTCGACAAGGATTCGAACTACGTTCCAGGCTGGGACTGCCACGGCCTGCCGATCGAATGGAAGATCGAGGAGGAGAATTATCGGTCGAAGGGCAAACCGAAACCCGACTTTGCCCATCCCGACGCGATGATCGCCTTCCGCCGCGAATGCCGCGCCTACGCCGACCATTGGGTCAGGGTGCAGGGCGAGGAGTTCCGCCGCCTCGGCGTCACCGGCGACTGGAAGAACCCTTACCTCACCATGACCTATCCGGCGGAAGCGCAGATCGCCCGCGAGATCATGAAATTCGCCGCCAACGGCCTGCTCTATCGCGGCTCGAAGCCCGTGATGTGGTCAGTGGTGGAGAAAACCGCGCTGGCCGAGGCGGAGGTCGAATACGAGGATCACACCAGCGATACGGTTTATGTGGCGTTCCCAGTGAAGAAAGCTGCGACTTTTATCGCCGTGAAAGCGTCCGAAGGCGCGAAGCACCGCGAATGGCTGTCGCAAGCGTTCGGCGCAAAGGTCGTTATCTGGACGACGACGCCGTGGACGATCCCGGGCAATCGCGCGATCAGCTTTTCGTCGCGCCTCGACTATGGCCTTTACCGTGTCAGCGATGCGCCCGCCGGAAATTGGACGAAGGCCGGCGACACATTCATCCTTGCCGACAAGCTCGCAAGCGAGATGATGAAGAGCGCTAAAGTCGTTGCTTTCGAGCGGATCATGGATGCGCCGTCTGGTCAACTCGGCGGCCTTACGTGCATGCATCCGCTCGCGGCCCTAGGCTACGATTTCGATGTGCCGCTGCTTGACGGTGAGCACGTGACGGACGAGACGGGCACGGGCTTCGTCCACACCGCGCCGAGCCACGGCCGAGAGGATTTCGACATCTGGATGGCCTCGACGCGGCTGCTGCATGATCGCGGCGTGAAAACCACGATCCCGACGCCGGTGGACGCCGACGGCTTCTACACCGACGATGCGCCGGGCTTCGCCGGCGCGCGCGTCATCACCGACAAGGGCGAGAAGGGCGACGCCAACGAGCGCGTGATGGCCGCGCTGGTCGAGGCCGGCGCGCTCGTCGCGCGCGGCCGGCTGAAGCACCAATATCCGCATTCGTGGCGCTCGAAAAAGCCGGTCATCTTCCGCAACACGCCGCAATGGTTCATCGCGATGGATGAGCCGATTACCGATGCAGGCGTCGACTATTTGCTGCCAGGCGACGCACGCGTCGGCGACGGGCACTTGAACGCGAAAGTTGATACATTGCGCTTCAGGGCGCTCGCCGCCATCAGGGCGACGCAATGGGTGCCGGCGGCGGGGGAGAACCGCATCACCGGCATGATCGCCAACCGGCCCGATTGGGTGGTGTCGCGCCAGCGCGCCTGGGGCGTGCCGATCGCGGTGTTCGTGAAGAAGGGCTCGCACGACCTTCTCGTCGATGAAAAGGTCAACGCCCGCATCGCGGACGCTTTCGAACAGGAAGGCGCGGACGCGTGGTTCGCGGCGGGCGCGGCGGCGCGCTTCCTCGCACCCGAACACGATCCGGCCGATTACGAGAAGATCGACGACGTGCTCGACGTCTGGTTCGATTCCGGCTCGACTCACGCCTTCGTGCTGGAGGACGCCAAACATTTCCCGACGCTCGCCGGCATTCATTCGCTGCGCGACGGCGGGCCGGACGAGGTGATGTATCTCGAAGGGTCGGACCAGCATCGCGGCTGGTTCCATTCCTCGCTGCTGGAGAGCTGCGGCACGCGCGGGCGCGCGCCCTATGACGCGGTGCTGACGCATGGCTTCACGCTCGACGAGCACGGCCGCAAGATGTCGAAATCGCTCGGCAATGTCACCGTGCCGCAGAAGGTCATCGCCGAACACGGCGCCGACATCCTGCGCCTGTGGGTCGGCTCGGTCGATTATTCCGACGACCAGCGCATCGGGCCGGAGATCCTCAAGTCGATCACCGACAATTATCGCAAGCTGCGCAACACGATCCGCTGGATGCTCGGCTCGCTGGCGCATTTCCATGAGAGCGAGCGCGTCGCGCTCGCCGACATGCCGGAGCTGGAGCGGCTGATGCTGCATCGGCTCGCCGAACTCGACGGCCATGTGCGCGCGGCCTATGCGGCGTTTGAATACAACCGCGTCGTCACGGCGCTGACCTCCTTCATGACGGGCGATCTGTCGGCCTTCTATTTCGACATTCGCAAGGACGCGCTCTATTGCGACGCGCCGTCGAGCGTCACGCGGCGCGCGGCGCTCACCGTCATCGACGACATCTTCCGCCGCGTCGTCACATGGCTCGCGCCGGTGCTGGCCTTCACCTGCGAGGAGGCGTGGCTGGCGCGCTACCCCTCGGAAACGGGCACGGTGCATACGGAAGTCTTCCCTGTCACGCCGGCCGATTGGCGCGACGAGGCGCTGGCGGCGAAATGGAAGACGATCCGCAACCTGCGCCGCGTCGTCACCGGCGCGCTGGAGATCGAGCGCGCCGAAAAGCGCATCGGCTCCTCGCTCGAAGCCGCGCCCTTGCTGCATATCGCCGACGACAGCGTGCGCAAGCTGGCGCAGAGCGTCGATTTCGCTGAAATCTGCATCACGTCCGGCCTGACGATCGCGGATGGCGAGGGGCCGGCGGACGCCTTCCGCCTGCCTGACGCCGCGGGCGTCGCGGTTGTCCCGCGGCGGGCCGAGGGGCGGAAATGCGCCCGTTCGTGGAAGATTTCGCCGCTCGTCGGCTCGGACGCCGAGTTCACCGACGTGAGCCCGCGCGACGCGCAGGCCTTGCGCGAACTGAAGACCATGGGCAGATGGCCCGTCTGAGCCCGCGCGCGCTCGGCGCTCTCATCGGCCTGATCGGGCTCGCGCTCGATCAGGCCTCGAAGCTGTGGCTGATTTTCGTGTTCCGGCTGGAGGAGCGCGGACCGGTGGCGCTGACGCCGTTCTTCGATCTCGTCATGGCGTGGAACCCCGGCATTTCCTATTCGCTGCTTCGCGCCGACAGCGCGGCGGGACGCGCCGCCTTGCTCGTTGTGCAACTCGCCGCCATCGTTTTCCTGTCTGTCTGGCTGTGGCGGGCGCAGAGCCGACTGACGGGCCTCGGGCTGGGCCTGATCGTCGGTTCGGCGCTGGGCAACGCCTGGGACCGTTTCGCCTATGGCGCGGTGGCGGATTTCGCGCATTTCCATATCGGCCAATTCTCGTGGTATATCTTCAATGTCGCCGATGTCGGCATCGTTGCCGGCGTGGCCCTCCTTCTGTACGAATCCTTTTTCGTGCGGGAGGCGCCCGACGCCGAACGGGCATGATATGGCGGCGCGGCGGCCGGAGCCGCCGCTGCCTCCAAATTGCCGCGAAGGCCGGCAATAGAAGTTTCTGACGCGTCACGCCTCATGCAGGGTTCAAGGTCATGGCCTCACGTTTCCGCACGGTTTTGTCCCTCGGCGCCGCCGTCGCTGTCGCGCTGACCGCGGCTCCCGCCCGCGCCGACGATGAAGAAGGCTTTCAGGGCACGCTGAACTCCGTTCTCGGCTTCATCGGCGCCGCGCCGGAGAAGGACAAGGCGCCGATCGAATATCGCGAGCGGCCGTCGCTGGTCATTCCGCCGAGCCGCGGCGCCGCGACGCTGCCGGCGCCGCAGGCCCCCGGCGGCAAACGCAACGCGCAATGGCCGAACGACCCGGACGTCGCCGCGCGGCGCGCCGCAGCCGCCGACGCGCGCCGGCCCGTCAACCACAACAACGCCTATACGGCGAGCGGCGCGCTGACGCAGGAGGAATTGCGCCGCGGCAAAATCAATCAGGGTCCGCAGGACACGCGGTCGAACTGCAACGCCATGTCCAACAATCCGGACTGCCTTTATACGCCCTGGAGCGTGCTGTCCGTGAAGAAGGAAGGGTCCGACGCCTCGGACACGATCCTCGCGGGCCAGGAGCCGACGCGGCGCTATCTGACCGACCCGCCGTCCGGCTATCGCCAGGCGACGCGCACGACCAAGGCGACGCCGTCGGGCAAGGCGGCCAAACCCGAGGACGATGCGGCCGACGCCGGCGCCTATATCCGCAGCCAGCGCAACAAGCGTTTCGGCGACGGCGAGGATTAAGCATCCGGCGGCGTGACCCTTTCGCGGGGGCCTGACAGAACGCCGCCGCGCACCCTATATTGCAGGTTCGTCCCCTCGCGGCGCCGATGATTCTGAGCGGAATCATCGGCGCGCGCGTCTTGCTCCCGCGACGAACAGGTTGCGCCCGATGACTTCATCCCCGACCGGCAAGCCGGCCATTTCCGATTTCCGCCTCGCCAACGGCATGCAGGTGGTGGTCATTCCCGACCATCGTGCGCCGGTGGCGACGCATATGGTGTGGTATCGCAACGGCTCGGCCGACGATCCGCGCGGCAAGTCCGGCATCGCCCATTTCCTCGAACATCTGATGTTCAAAGGCACGCAGAAGCATCCCGCCGGCCAGTTCTCCGAATTCATCGCCGAACTGGGCGGACAGGAAAACGCCTTCACCTCCAACGACTACACCGCCTATTTCCAGCGTCTGGGCCGCGAGCATCTGGCCCATGCGATGGAATATGAGGCCGACCGCATGACCAACCTCGTGCTCAGCGACGAGGTAGTGGCGCCGGAGCGCGACGTGGTGCTGGAGGAGCGGCGCATGCGGACGGATTCGAACCCGGCCGACCAGCTCGGCGAGGCGGTCAACGCCGCGCTGTTCACGCATCACCCCTACGGCGTGCCGATCATCGGCTGGCAGCATGAGATCGAGACGCTCGATCGGACCGATGCGCTCGCCTATTATCAGCGTTTCTACACGCCGGAGAACGCCATTCTCGTCGTCGCCGGCGATGTGACGGCCGAGGAGGTGAAGCGGCTCGCCGAAGACACCTATGGCAAGGTTCCTGCCCGCGGCGAGGCGCCGACGCGCGTGCGGCCGCGCGAGCCCGAGCCGCGCGCCCATCGTCTCGTCACGCTCGACGACGAGAAGGTCGAGCAGCCGATGCACCAGCGCATCTACCTCACGCCATCCTATCGCACGGGCGCGCCGGGCGAGGCGCCGGCGCTGGAGGTGCTGGCGCATCTGATCGGCGGCGGGCCGACCAGCCTGATGTACAAGACCTTCGTTCTCGACAGGAAGATCGCGGTGGCCGCCGGGGCCTATTACATGGGCACCGCCGTCGACGACACGCGCTTCTACCTCTATGCCGTGCCCGCGCCCGGCGTGGCGCTGGAGACGCTTGACGCGGCGATGGACGCGTTCGTCGCCGCCCTGCCCGACGCGATCGCTCCGGCGGATTTCGAGCGGGCCAAATCGCGCCTCGTCGCCGACGCGATCTATGCGCGCGACAGCCAGTTCGCGCTCGCCCGCTGGTATGGCGCGGCGCTCGCCTGCGGCGAGAGCATCGACGACGTGGCGCAATGGACGGACCGCATTGAGGCGGTGACGCTGGAGACCGCGCGCGCCGCCGTCAAATGGCTCGACCGCCGCCGCGCCGTCACCGGATTTCTGCTTCCCAAGGCCGCGGCCTGACCGCGCGCATCGGACACATCATGACCGTCGTCTCTCCCGAAAAGAAAACCCGCGCCTCCACCGTGCAGAAGGTGCGCGCCGCTTGCGGCGTCACCGCCTGGCTGGTGGAGGATTACGCCGTGCCGCTGATGGCGATGGATTTCGCCTTCCGCGGCGGCGCCTCGCAGGATCCGGCCGACAAGGCGGGGCTTGCGGCGATGCTCGGCGGCCTGCTCGATGAAGGCGCCGGCGAACTCGAGTCCGAGGCCTTCCACCGCGCGCTGGACGAGAAGGCGATCGAAATCTCCTTCCACGCCGAGCGCGATTCGCTCGGCGGGCGGATGCAGACGCTGGCGAGGAACATCGACCGCGCCTTCGAATTGCTGGCGCTCGCGGTCAATTCCGCCCGGCTCGACGTGGAGCCGATCGAACGGGTGCGCAGCCAGATGGCCGCCGGTCTCAAGCGCGAGGCCAACGATCCCGACGCGCAATCGGGAAAATTGTGGCGCCGCCTCGCCTTCCCCGGCCATCCCTATGGCCGTCCCGTGCATGGCGACCTGACCAGCCTCGCTGCGATCACGCGCGACGATCTCGTCGCCCTGCGGGCGAAGCTGCTGGCGCGCGACAATCTCGTCGTCTCGGTCGTCGGCGCCATCGACGCGGCCACGCTCGCGCGCGCTCTCGACGCGGTGTTCGCCGGCCTGCCGGAAAAGGCCGATCTGACGCCGGTTCCGCCCGCCGCTCTCGCGGGGGTCGGAACGCGCGAGACGCTCGATCTCGATGTGCCGCAAGCCACCATCCGCTTCGGACGGCCCGGCGTCGGCCGCCACGATCCGGATTTCATGGCGGCGATGGTGGCCAACCACATTCTCGGCGGCGGCGTGTTCACGGCGCGGCTGTTCAAGGAGGTGCGCGAGAAGCGCGGCCTCGCCTATTCGGTCCATTCGCATCTGCAAACCGACGACGCCTCCGCCTTCCTCGTCGGCGCGACCTCGACCAAGAACGAACGCGCCGGGGAATCGCTCACGGTCATCCAGGACGAAATCCGCAAGCTGTCGACCGACGGGCCGAGCGAGGACGAACTCGACAAGGCGAAGAAATATCTGATCGGCTCCTACGCCTTGCGCTTCGACACCTCGACCAAGATCGCCGGGCAGTTGACGCATCTGCAACTCGAAGGCTTCGGCGTCGAATATCTGGACAATCGCAACGGCATGATCGCGGCGCTGACGCGCGACGACGTGATCCGCGCGGGACGGCGCGTCTTCGGCGACGGCGCGCTGCTTGTCGCCATCGCCGGCCGTCCGCAGGGTCTGTGATGGCCGTCCGCCGGCTCGATCCGATTCTCGTCGACCGCATCGCGGCCGGCGAGGTGATCGAGCGACCGGCGGCGGCGGTGAAGGAACTGGTCGAGAACGCGCTCGACGCCGGGGCGCGGCGCGTCGACGTCGCCATCGAGCAGGGCGGGCGCCGGCTGATCCGCGTCGTCGACGACGGGTCGGGCATGAGCGAGGCCGATCTCGTGCTGGCGGTCGAGCGTCACGCGACGTCGAAACTGCCGGACGGCGATCTGTCGAATATCGCGACGCTGGGTTTTCGCGGCGAGGCGCTGCCCTCCATCGCCTCGGTGGCGACGCTCGACATCGCCACCCGCGCGGCGGGCGCGGCGCAGGGCGTCGCGCTGCGCGTCGACCAGGGCGTCAGGCGCGCGCCGGCGCCCGCCGCGCAGCAAATCGGCACGCGCGTCGAGGCGCGCGACCTCTTCGCCGCGACTCCGGCGCGGCTGAAATTCCTCAAAAGCGATCGGGCCGAGGCGCGCGCCGTCGCCGACGTGATCCAGCGGCTCGCCATGGCGCATCCGGGGGTGCGTTTTGGCCTCGGCGGCGGCGATGTCACGGGTTTCGACTACGCGGCCTGCGCCGATGACGACGAGGGGCGGCTGCGCCGTCTCGGCCAGGTGCTGGGCGCGGATTTCCGCGCCAATGCGCTGGCCGTCGCGGCGGAGCGCGAAGGCGTGGGCCTGACGGGCTTCGCCGGTCTGCCGACCTTTCACAGGGCGACGGCGCAGGCGCAATATGTCTATGTCAACAACCGGCCGGTGCGCGACAAGCTGATCGCCGGCGCCATCCGCGCCGCCTATATGGATTATCTGCCGGGCGGCCGGCATCCGGCGCTGGCCCTGTTCATCACCTGCGATCCGCATGAGGTGGACGTGAACGTGCATCCGGCCAAGGCGGAGGTGCGGTTCCGCGATTCCGGCCTGGTGCGCGGGCTCATCGTCGGCGCGCTGAAACAGACGCTGGCGGGCGCGCTGCATCGCGCCTCGTCCACGGGCGGCGCGGCGGCGCTGGACGCTTTGACGCGGCGGACGTCTTTCGCCGCGCCCCCCCTCCGCTCCGCGCCGGCGGCGCATTGGGACTGGCGCGCCTCACCCGCCGCGCCGGCCGGCTTCGCGGAGAACGCGCAGGCGGCCTTCACCGCCTTCGCGCCCGGCGCCGACGCGCGCGCTCATGCAAGCGAACCCGCGACCGCCGATCTCGACGCGCCGCTCGGCGCGGCCCGCGCGCAGGTGCACGGCACCTATATTCTGGCGCAGACGCGCGACGGCCTCGTCCTCGTCGATCAGCACGCGGCGCACGAACGCCTCGTCTACGAGCGACTGAAACGGCAGCGCGCCGAACGCGGCCTGCGCACGCAGCCGTTGCTCATTCCCGCCATCGTCGAGATGGAGCCGCAACGCGCCGGACTGCTGGTCGCGGCAGCGACGATGCTCGCCGAATTCGGCCTCATGGTCGAGAGTTTCGGGCCCGGCGCGGTGGCGGTGACGGAAATTCCCGCCGATCTGAACACCGCCGACGCCGCGCGCCTCGTTCACGACCTCGCCGACACGCTGATGGAGGACGAGCGCGCGGCGAGCCCGCTGGAACGCAAGCTCGATCATGTGCTGGCGACGATGGCCTGCCATCATTCCGTGCGCGCCGGGCGCAAGCTGACGGGCGAGGAGATGAATGCGCTGCTGCGCGAGATAGAGGCGACGCCGGGCTCAGGCCAATGCAACCACGGCCGGCCGACCTGGGTGGAGTTGAAACTCGGCGACATCGAGCGGCTGTTCGGGCGCAAATAGGCGCGGCGGCATGATCGGCGCCTTCTCCCCTCGCGGGAGAAGGCAGCGCGAAGCGCCGGAAGAGGGGCTCGCGGAACGCGCATGCCCGACAGCCGCGCTCCACGGGAATGTCGCGATGTCGCGCCCGGCGTCTGGCGAGACGCGCGACGCCCTTCTCCCGGCGGGAGCAGAGAGGCGTCGGGCGGTTGGGGTTACAGGGCGGGTTTCCCTTATTGCCGCTCCCCGGCGAAATCCGGGGCCGTGGCGGCCTCCCCCACCGTGAAGGCGCCGTCGGGCTGCGGGCGCATCTCGATCCGGCGCTGGTGGAAGCGCGCCAGCGAGGCGCGATGGCCGATGGAGACGAGCGTCGCCCCCGGCAATTTCGCGGCCAGAAGCTCGTAGATGCGCGCCTCCATCGCCTCGTCCATGGCGGAAGTCGCCTCGTCGAGAAACAGCCAGCCCGGCTTCGCCAGCAGCGCGCGGGCGATGGCGAGGCGCTGCTGCTCGCCACCGGACAGGCGCTGCGACCATTGATCTGTCTCGCCGAGCCGGTCGGCCAGCGCGGGAAGGCCGGCGTCGATGAGCGCCGCCCGGACGGCGCCGGCGTCGAAAGCCTCCGGCGCGGCGGGATAGGTCGTCGCCGCATGCAGGGTCGTGATCGGGATATAGGGCTTCTGCGGCAGCAGCAGCGCGCGCGCGCCTCCGGGCGCTTCAATGGCGCCCTCGCCATAGGGCCAGACGCCGGCGATGGCGCGGAAGAGCGTCGACTTGCCCGATCCGGAGGGGCCTGTGACGAGCACGGATTGCCCCGGCCGCAAGGTCAGATCGGCGCCGGAGACGATGCGCCGGCCGTCGGGCAGCGACAGCGCCAGATCGCGCAACGCCAGCGCGCCGTCGGCGGACTCGCGCCGCGCGATGCGGGCGTCGGCGCGCGCGGGCGCATGGGCGTCGTCGATCGCCGCATCAAAGGATGTCAGGCGGTCGAGCACCGATTTGAAGCCGGCGAGCGAGGTGTAATAGGTGATGAAGAAGGTCAGCGCGCTCTCGACGCGGGCGAAGGCGCCGGCCGTCTGGGTCATCACGCCGAGCTGGATTTTGCCAAGGAAATAGAACGGCGCGGTGAACAGATAGGGGATGATCGGATTGATCTGGCCATAGGTCGAGGTGAAGGCCATCAGCTTCTTGCGGCGATCGACGATGGCGAGATAGTTGACGATGATGGCGCGGAAGCGCCCGCCGAGCGAGGCCTGCTCCGCCGCCTCGCCCTTCAGCAGCGCGACCTGCTCGCCATATTCGCGCAAACGGGCGAGGCCGAAGCGGAAGTCCGCCTCATAGCGCTGCTTGTCGAACAGCAGCTTCACCAGCGGCCGGCCGATGAGATGGGTGATGACGGTGCCGACGGCGGCATAGATCAGCGCCACCCAGAACAGCAGGCCCGGCAGGGCGATGTTCGTGCCGGGAATGGTGAAATTGGCCGACAGCCCCCACAGCACGATGGCGAAGGAGACGAGCGAGCTGAGCGTCGAGATCAGCAGAATCGAATAGGAATAGACGCCGTAACCTTCCGAGCCGCCGTCGATGAAGCGGTTGACGTCCTCGGCGATGCGCTGGTCGGGGTTGTCGGCGTCGTGGCCGGCCAGGCCCATGCGGTAATGCGCGCCGCCGCCGAGCCAATGGGCGACGTAGAAATCCGTCAGCCAGCGCCGCCAGCGGATGATCAGCATGGACTGCATGATGAATTCGACGATGGCGCTGAACACATAGATGAAGGCCCAGGGCACAAAGACCCAGAGCAGCAGCCGCCAGAATTGCTCGGCGTTCTTGTCCTGCAGGGCGTTGAACCAGTCGCGGTTGAAGAAGGACAGACGAACCGAAATGCCGACCTGGGCCTGATTGATCAGGACGAGCGCGACGACCATGGCCGTCGCGACGCGACGCTCGAGCGCGCTGAACGGCGCGAAGGGCCAGACGCGCGCCTGGCCGGTCTCCCCGTTGGAGAAATAGCGGTCGGCGATGCGCGTCATCGACCCGACCACGGGAATATGCGAGATGGCGTAGACGAGAATGGCGAAAATGGCGACGGTCAGCGGCAGGCTCTCGGGCAATTTGTAGTCGGCGAATTGCGCCGGCCACAGCCCGAGTTTGGCGATCAGATGGCCAAGGCCGAAGACGACGGTCTCGGCCGCGAAAATAGCGACGAAGATCTTCAGGAAAGCCGAAATCCCGCGGGCGCGCCACGTCGCCCATGCGCAGACGAGACTGGCCGCCGCGAGGAAAAAAACGACATTATCGGCGGTCCTGGCGCCCACCGCGAGCGCGGCGACGGCGAAGACAGCGACGGCGATGGCGAGAAGATGCATGTGCGGGCCCGTGCGACGCGCGCGCGCCCCGCGGGCCGCGCGATTCAAAATCGAGCCCTGCTATAGCACAGGTCGATTCAATCGCTCATTTCGCTGATCATCGACGGCTCCGCGCCGTTGACCCGCGCGGACAGGACGGGCGAGGCCTTGAAGGTCAGCACGCGGCGCGGCTTGATGGGCACCTCCACGCCGGTGCGGGGATTGCGGCCGATGCGTTCGCGCTTCGAGCGCACGGAGAACGAGCCGAAGGAGCGCAGCTTGACCGTCTCGCCGCGCGCCAGCGCCGAGGCGATCTCGTCAAGCGCCATCTCGAAAACCTCGCGCGCCTGGGCGCGCGACAGCACCGGGCAGGAGGAATAGACGGCCTCGAGAAGATCCGCCCGTGTCGTCGTATTATTGGACATGGATGTCAGCGCCCCCACGCGAACGCATTTGCTCCATACTAGCGCGGCGCTTTCCGGCGCCCCTGCCGGCCCGCCCCCCGTCGTAAGACAGACGCGAGAAGACCATAATCCGAATCGGCGCGCCGACAACCTAAAAAATCACGCGTTAGCTGATTAAAATCGTTAGGTTTTTAGCGATCTCGCCAATTCGTGGCGAAAGGCCGCACGCAGCTCTCATGAAAATAGGGGGCCGCACGACGTGCGGCCCCCGCTCATTGCTCTCGCGTCGGCGCGTGAACTTCAGAAGTCCATGCCGCCCATGCCGCCGCCCGGCATGGCCGGAGGCGCTTCCTTCTTCGGCTGCTCGGTGATGATCGCTTCCGTCGTCACCAGCAGGCCGGCGATGGAGGCGGCGTCCTGCAGCGCGGTGCGCACGACCTTGGTCGGGTCGATGATGCCGAGCTTGACCATGTCGCCATATTGGCCGGTCTGGGCGTTGAAGCCGAAGGCGTAGTCCGTGGACTCGATCAGCTTGCCGACAACGACCGCGCCGTCATCGCCGGCGTTGTCGACGATCTGGCGGGCCGGGGACTGGATCGCCTTGCGGACGATATCGACGCCGGTCTTCTGATCGGCGTTCTCGGTCTTGACGTCGGCGAGCGCGCCGATCGCGCGCAGCAGGGCGACGCCGCCGCCGGGCAGCACGCCTTCCTCGACCGCCGCGCGGGTGGCGTTGAGGGCGTCGTCGACGCGGTCCTTCTTTTCCTTGACCTCGACCTCGGTCGCGCCGCCGACGCGGATGACCGCGACGCCGCCGGCGAGCTTGGCCAGACGCTCCTGCAGCTTCTCACGGTCGTAGTCGGAGGTGGTCTCCTCGATCTGCGCCTTGATCTGGGCGATGCGGGCCTCGATGTCGCCCTTGGCGCCCGTGCCGTCGATGATCGTGGTGTTCTCCTTGTCGATGCGCACGCGCTTGGCGCGGCCGAGCATCTGGAGCGTCACGTTTTCGAGCTTGATGCCGAGATCTTCCGAGATCATCTGACCCGAGGTCAGGATGGCGATGTCTTCCAGCATGGCCTTGCGGCGATCGCCGAAGCCCGGCGCCTTGACGGCCGCGACCTTCAGGCCGCCGCGCAGCTTGTTGACGACGAGCGTCGCCAGAGCCTCGCCTTCCACATCCTCGGCGACGATCAGCAGCGGCTTGCCGGTCTGCACGACGGCCTCGAGAACCGGCAGCATCGCCTGCAGCGACGACAGCTTCTTCTCGTGGATGAGGATGTAGGGGTCTTCCAGCTCGGCGACCATCTTCTCCGCGTTGGTGATGAAATAGGGAGAGAGATAGCCGCGGTCGAACTGCATGCCCTCGACGACGTCCAGTTCGGTCTCAAGGCTCTTGGCCTCCTCGACCGTGATCACGCCCTCGTTGCCGACCTTCTGCATGGCGGTCGAGATCATCTCGCCGACCGACTTGTCGCCGTTGGCCGAGATCGTGCCGACCTGCGCGACTTCGTCGTTGGAGGTCACCTTCTTCGAGTTTTTCTTGAGGTCGGCGACGATGGCCTCGACGGCCAGATCGATGCCGCGCTTCAGATCCATCGGGTTCAGGCCGGCGGCGACCGCCTTGGTGCCTTCACGGGCGATGGCGGCGGCGAGAACCGTCGCCGTCGTGGTGCCGTCGCCGGCGGCGTCGTTCTGCTTGGAGGCGACTTCGCGGACGAGCTGGGCGCCGAGGTTCTCGAACTTGTCGGCGAGTTCGATCTCCTTGGCGACGGTCACGCCGTCCTTGGTGATGCGCGGGGCGCCGAACGACTTTTCGATGACGACGTTGCGGCCCTTCGGACCGAGCGTGACCTTGACGGCGTTGGCGAGAATTTCCACGCCGCGCAGCATGCGGTCGCGGGCGTCAGACGAAAAACGGACGTCTTTGGCAGCCATGTTTCAAACTCCTGGAAAAATTTCAGATATGTGCGGCGGAGACGATCAGGCGACGACGCCCATGATGTCGCTCTCCTTCATGATGAGGAGATCCTCGCCGTCGATCTTGACCTCGGTGCCCGACCATTTGCCGAACAGCACGACGTCGCCGGCCTTGACGTCGAGGGGGATCAGCTTGCCGCTCTCGTCGCGGCCGCCGGGGCCCACGGCCACGACCTTGCCTTCCTGCGGCTTTTCCTTGGCGGTGTCGGGAATGATGATGCCGCCCTTGGTCTTCTCTTCGCCTTCGATGCGCTTGACGACGACGCGGTCGTGCAGGGGACGAAACTTCATGTGTTTGCTTCCTTGGGTTTGTCGCGCATAAGGGATCGGTCCCCGGCGCGACGACATCCTGACTTGAAAAAGGGCTTTGTTAGCACTCGCCTGAGGTGAGTGCCAAAGCTGGACCGGAGATAGTCGGAGCCCATGACAGTGTCAAGACAGCCTCCGACTTTCGGCGGAGGCGATGGTTAAAAGAGATTCACCATGCGTCAGGCGCAGGAAACCTTTGCCGTGGCGACGCGCGGGCGCGGCTTCACCGACATTTCGGCGAAAGCGGCGGGTTTCGTCGCCGGATCGGGCGTCGCCACGGGACTGCTGACCCTGTTCTGCCGGCATACGTCCGCCTCCCTGGTCATCCAGGAGAACGCCGATCCGGCCGTGCTGCGCGATCTGACGGCGTGGCTGGCGCGCCTCGCGCCCGAGGGGGCGCATTACGAACATGACGACGAGGGGCCGGACGACATGCCGGCGCATCTGCGCAGCGTCCTCACCCAGACCGCGCTGACGATCCCCATCGTCGGCGGCCGGCCGGCGCTGGGGACGTGGCAGGCGATCTATCTCATCGAGCACCGCCGCCGCCCGCACCGGCGCGAAATCGTCGCCCATGCGATGGGGGAGTGACGGGGCGGCCCCGTCCTGAGAACCTTCTCCCGGTGGGAGAAGGTCCGGCCGGAGGCCGGGGTTGAGCGGTTACGCGGCGGCGGGATTGGCTGCGGCCAAGCGTTTGGCGCCCTGACGAGAGAGGCGCGAACCCCTCACCCCGATCCTGCGGATCGACCCTCTCCCTCCGGGAGAGGGTTACGCGGCGACGATTGTCGTTCCTTCGGGGATGACGCCACCTGTTTCGTTGCTACCGAACCGCGCCGAAACCCCGCAACGTGGCCAAGGCGAACACCAAGCAATTAACCCTTTATCTGGCCGAGCCGACCTGTCGGCAGTTGCGCGAGATCGCCTTCAACGAGGATACGAAGACGCACCCGCTGATCCCCGAAGCGCTCGACATGCTGTTTAAATCGCGCAGCCGTCCGCAGATCGCGGCCAAGCAGGCCTGTAGTCAGCCGATAAGCCGGTCATGGTAACAAGGGTTCAGCTGAAAAGCCGACGGGCATCGGGCGCGATCCTGCCGCCTTGATCCACAAGGCTTTTCCCGCGCCAAAGGCACGCCTGATTTGGTTTGACTTTTTGTCGCAATAGTGCAATAGTTGCACTATGAAAACCGATGAAAACTCATGCCCACATTGCATCGCTTTGGTGCGGTCACCGTGCGTATGTACGCCGACGATCATCGTCCGCCGCATTTCCACATCGTCGCGCCCGAGTTTCAGGTGCTGGTGCGGATTTCGGATTTGACGGTGATTGCGGGCGAGGCACGCCCGACGCAGATCGCCGAAGCTCTGGCATGGGCGCAGGATCATCAGGAAATGCTGGCCCTGACATGGGCGGAACTGAACGAGCGAGACTGATCATGCCGAAAAAGATCTTGCCCCGGATCGTTGAGGTTTCTGCCGACAAGAAGCCGCTGACACTGTGCATTCGATGGGACAAGGGCGACGAAACCCGCGTTGACGTGTCCGGTCTCGTGGCGACGTTTCGCGTATTTGAGCCGTTGCGCCGTTCGCCGGAACTTTTCCGGCAGGCGCGGGTGGGCGAGTATGGGGCGGATGTTGTCTGGAATGACGACATCGACATGTCCGCCGAAACTCTGTGGCGGCTCGCGCAGGAGCAGGCAGGGCTTACCATGTCGCCGGACGCATTCAGGCATTGGCGTGAGAGGAAAGCCTACACGCTCGATACGGCAGCCCAGGCGCTTGGCCTGAGCCGCCGCACGGTGGCCTATTACGAGCAGGGCGCAAAGCCTATTCCGCGCGTTGTGGCCTTGGCGGCGCGGGCCTTGGAAATGGGCTAACTTCAATGAGGTGTCGCTATCGCATTGTTGCTTACCCATCGCGAGGAGATCATTTCGGCAGCAGAGGAACGACCCCGCAAGGGTTTTCCTTGATTGCATCTTTTCCCTGACTGGCAAGCAGATTTGCCCACCCCGTCGGATTTTGGCCCTTAAATGCAATAAGCTTATCAAGGCAAGCCTCACGTGCCTGCGAGGACTTTAAGGCTTCTTGTGATAATCTCAGCTTTTCTTTCCGGCATTGGGCGCTGGCGCCAAACACACCTGGCTTATAGGTGCTGCAATCCGTTTGCAGGGTAATGGCAGGCTCGCCGGCTTTGGCCGTGGTTGAAACACCCGGAACCGGACTTAAAGCCAGCATGGCGGCGGACACATGCAGCAAGCCTCGCCTTTTCATGGTCATCGGGCCTTCGGTGAGGAAGACTGATCATGCTTGGTGTCGGCGCGCTGGTCAAATTTTGCAGCCAAGCTGCACGCGTTTTCACGCGTAATTTGCACGTCAAAAACAGCGCCTCTGCTCTTTGCATCTTTTAAAATCAACAGGCAGGCATTCAACTTGTCCGCCTGAGCTTCACGCGCCTGCGAAGCCCTCAGGCCTTTTTCAGATTCCCGCAAGCGTTTCTGAGATTTTTCCAGCTGTTCTTTCAGCATGGCGCCTTCAATCGCGCTGCAAACACTTTTTGAAGCCACGCCATCAAGCTTTTTCAAACAATCGGCCTTGGCTTTTGCGGCGGCATCAACCGGCTGGCTGGCGGCTTGCGGCTTGGCCTGCTGGGCGGCGGCGGGGGCGGGGGCGGCGTAACCACCTGCGATAGCCGTTGCAGCGATACCCACCGCAAGAGCAGCATTTCTAAAATTCAAGGAAGCCATGGTGTTCCCGAGGGGTCGAGGGGCCGCAGGCCCCCGAGGCTTTCAGACAATTTTGAACTCACGGAAGTATAGCATCAGCGCGCGCCTTGGGAATGTGCCGGTAGAGTGTCGGCGCCGAAACACCGAAGCGCCTGGCGACCGTCGCCGCCGTCGTGTCCGGATCGGCCAGCAACAGTTTCGCCGCCTTGATATCCGCCCCGGTCATGCCGCGCCTGCGACCGCCACGACGGCCACGCGCGCGACGCGCCCGAGGCCGTTTCCCCGAACGCCTTCTTGCACCCGCCGCCTTCAGCGCGTCGACCTGGAGCGCCACGTGAGGCTGTGGCGCGAAAATTTCAGGGCAGGTCATTGCCAACAAACACAGGCGCCGTTCTACAAACATTTCTCGTAAATCATGCGCCGCGACGCGAGGCGAGACATTGCCGTGGCGGCGGAGTAAACGGGCTGTCATGACAGGGTGGCGCGCGAGAACGGGCGATTCGGGCGGCTTTCCGGCGCAGCGCGCGCGGGGGCGGCGATGAAGGTTCTTGCCGCCTTTTTCAGCAACGTCTTCTTCAATTTCGTCATCGGGCTGATGGTGGCGAGTTTTCTCGGGCCGGAGGAGTTCGGCCGCTTCGCGCTGGCGCTCGCGATCGGGCTGGCGACGCAGACGATCGTGTTCGACTGGCTGCGGCTCGGCGCCATCCGCTTCTATTCCGAGCGCAGCGCCGCCGAGCAACCCGAGTTGCGCGCCACGCTCGACCTCGCCTTCGGCGTTCTGATCATCCTGCTCGCCGTTGTCGCGGCGATCGCGCTCGGGATCGCGCAAACGCCGCTGTCGACGGAATTGCTCGGGCTGGCGATGGGCACGGTCGTCGCCAACGCCATGTTCGACTATTCGACGGCGCTGGCGCGGGCGCGGTTTCGCGACGGGCTTTACGCCCGGCTGGTCGTGATCAAGAACCTGCTGGCGCTGGCGCTGATCGGCGGCGGCGCCTGGTGGTTCCGTTCGGCGCAGATGGCGCTCTTTGGCGGCATTCTCAGCCTCGGCGGCTCGGTGCTGCTGCTGCGCGCGGCGCTCAACGACCGCGACGCGAGCGCGGGCGCGGCGTCGCGCGAGCTGGCGCGCCAGATCGCCGTCTACAGCGGGCCGATCGTCGCCGCGAATTTTCTCTATCTGCTGATTCCGCTCGCCAACCGCTGGCTGGTGACGCAGGTCTACGGTTTCGCGGAGACAGGCCAGTTCTCGCTGGCCTATGACATCGGCCTCAAGGCCATCGGCGCCATCGGCTCGGCGCTGGACGTGCTGCTGTTCCAGATCGCCGTGCGACGCCGCGAGACGGAGGGCGCCGACGAGGCGCAGGCGCAGGTGGCGCAGAACATCGCGATGGTGCTCGCGATTCTCGCGCCGGCCTGCCTCGGCGTCTGGCTGACGCTGCCCTCGGTGGAGGCGCTGATCGTGCCCGCCGCCTATCACGGGCCGTTTCGCCAGTTCCTGGGTCTGATGCTGCCGGGCCTGTTCGCGATGACCTTCGCGCTGTTCGCCATCAATCCGATCTTCCAGATCGCCAACCGCACCGCGCCGATCATCGCCGCCGCGCTGATCGGCTGTGTGGCCGATGCGGCGCTGATCGCCTTTCTGCCGCATGGGGAGGACGCCGCCTTCTATGCGGCGGCGCAGTCGGGCGCCTTCGTCGTCGCCCTGCTCTGCCTGCTGGCGTTCGCGCGAAAGCTCACCGCGCGTTGGCCGAAGGCGGGCGACATCGGCCTTGTCGCGCTCGGCTCGGGCGCGATGCTGGCCGTGCTCATGCCGACTCGCGCGCTGACGCCCGGCGCAGCGACGCTGCTCCTGCAAATCCTGCTGGGCGCCGGCGTCTATCTGGCCTTCGCGCTCCTGTTCGACACGGCGCAATTGCGTTCGCGCGCGATGGCCGCGATCGGACCGCATCTGCGCGCAGGGCGTCCGCGCTGATCACCCGCCCATCCCCGAACTTCCCGGCGACAAACCGTTAAGATTAACGTTTTACTTCGTTAATGCCACGCTCTTTAATTTATTCATTAAATAACCATCAATATTTGTTTCCACGCGAGCCCATCTTTTCTGCGCTAGCATATGTTCTGTCGCGCCTGTTGCGCGGACGCTCCCGAACAACGGGAGGCACAGAACGGATTAACCCATGCGCACGCGGAGTTTTTGTGCAATTGCCCTGTCCGGCCTCGGGATCGGCCTGACCGCCGCGTCGGCCGCGGCCAACCCGCTGGTCATTCCCGGCATCGGGCCGGAAGAAGCGCGACGCATTGTCGACGAAAGCGTCGACCGCCGCCGCGCGGCGCCGCAGCAGGCGTCGCGTCAGGCGCCCCGGCCCGCCTATCGGGCGCAGGAGCTGCAAGCCCGCGCGCATCCGGCGGGCCCGCGCACCGCAGCGCAGGGAAGTTACGGCGGCGGTTTTCTCGAATTGCTGATCACCGGCCGCGACCCGACGCCCGACGGACGGGTCATCTACAATCGGCCGCCGCAGGCGGGCTATGACGGCCGCCCCGCCATTCGCCGCATGAGCTACGCGCCGGAGCCTCTCGCCCGCGTCGCGCGTGAGCCGGATGCGCGTTTCGCCCGGCAGGAGGTCGATTATGCCGGCCCGCACGCCGCCGGCACGGTGGTCGTCGATACGCCCGGCAAATATCTCTATCTGGTGACGGGCGCCGGGCGGGCGATGCGCTACGGCATCGGCGTCGGACGCCCCGGCTTCGAATGGTCGGGCGTGAAGAGCGTCACCCGCAAGGCCGAATGGCCGGACTGGACGCCGCCGCCGGAAATGCTGAAGCGACGTCCGGATCTGCCGAAACACATGTCGGGCGGGCCGGATAATCCGCTCGGCGCGCGCGCGCTCTATCTCGGCTCGTCGCTGTATCGCATTCATGGCACCAACGAGCCGCACACGATCGGGCAGAACGTGTCGTCCGGCTGCATCCGCATGATGAATTCGGATGTCGAGGATCTCTATGGCCGCGTGCGCGTCGGCACAAAGGTCATCGTCATCTGACCCCCTTCCGGCCGCCTCAGGCGGCGGAGCGCTCCAGCGAGAGCGGACAGGAGAAAGGCCGCTCCCGGCGTTCCGGGAGCGGCCTTGACGTTTCGTGCGGAACGCTCTGTCCGGGCGTCACTCGTCGTCGTAGCCGCCCTCGTCGCCGCCGCCCTCGTCGTCCCACATCTCCTCGTCCTGCTCCATATCCTGATCCTGATCCTCGTCCTGCAGGCGATCCTGCTCACGCTGCTGGGCCTCGGTCATACGGCCGTGGCCGGGCACGCCATCGGTGATGGAGCCCCCCGCCTCTCCCGCAGGCTTCGGCGCTTCGCCCGCCCTGGCGCCCATGCCAAGCGGATCGCTCTGCCCCTTGAAGAGGCCGCCGATCGAATTGGCGAGGAGCATGCCGCCGGCGACGCCAGCGGCGGTCGTCAACGCGCCGGAGAGGAAGCCGCCGCCCTGTTGCGGGGCGGGCGCAGCCTGCTGGCGCTGGCCGCTCCACGGGCCGCCCTGCGGCGGCGCCATGCCCATGCCGCCTGACCCCATGCCGCCAGGTCCGGGACCGCGGGCGCCCTCATTGAGCGTGCGGCCCGAGCCCCAGACGCCGCCGCCGCCGGAGGACGGCACGGCGCCGCGCGGCGGCTGGCGAGGCGGCTCACGCTCCGCTTCGCCGCCGCCGAAGATCGAGCCAAGGAAGCCGCCTCCGGAGCGGGACTGCGGCGCGCGGGATTCGCGCTCGCGCAACAACCCGTCGAGATGCTCGATCTCGGCTTCCATTTCCTGCATGCGTTCGTCGGCGGCCTTCAGCGCCTGCTCCTGCACCAGCACGGCCTGGGCCAGAAGATAGGGCGCGGCAGGTTGGCCGCGCACGAGTTCGGCGATGAGCGCCTCGGCCTCGCGATCGCGCGGATGCGTCGCGGCTTCGCGGGTGCGTTCAAACAGTTCGGCGAGCAGACGGCGTTCTTCGGGACTCATGTGACCTCTCCCCTCGCGGGCGTCGATCGACCATGCCCGCGAGGCAAGATATGGGCCGGCCCCGGCGCGCCCGCAAGGCCGCAAACGAAAACGCGCGGCCCCGTGAGGGGCCGCGCGAAGCGTCTGTCTTCTGGAGGGAGGAAGGACGCTTACTTGAGATCTTTCGACGTCAGGTCGAAGGAGAGAGAAGCGATGAACGCCGCGCCGCACCAACGCGACGAGAAGGTGCCATTGGCGATGCCGCGCGGGTCGGAGGTCGCTGCGAAGCACTGCGTCTTGCTCAGGTTGGTGTCGTGATAGCGCAGATCCAGCGTCGCGAACTTGTAGGTGTAGGACAGGCCCGCATTCCAGTAATTATAATCGGGCAGGTTCAGAGCGCCGAGGTAGAGATCGGTCTTGCCAAGGAAATAGCGGCCGAACTCAGCCGAGGCGGCGAGATTGTAGGGCAAAGACAGCTTGCCGGTGACGGAGGCGTAGGTGCCCGACGCGCCGGTGCCGAGCCAGCTCGGCGACCAGTAGAGATTGGCGCCGGCCGTGAACATCGGGCTGAACGTGTAGCTCGCCTTGCCATAGAGCTCATAGAAATCGGTGTTGCGCGGCGTCCAGAACACGGGGCCGGCGGTGACGAGCTGCTGCTCGCGCGGATAGATGTAAGCCATCGCGCCGAAGTCGAGAGCAAGCGCGCCGAAGGTCGGACGAATGCCGCCATAAACGTCCAACTCCATCGACGGGCGCGTCGGCAGCTTGACGCTCGAGCCGGAAATGCCGGCGTAAGCCTGCAGCCAGTCATTCATGTTGTAGCGCAGCTCGCCGTAGGCGGTGACGCCCGGCGCGCGATCGGACTGCGAGATGCCGCGGAAATTGTAGTCGCTGCGCAACGCGGCGCCGATGGCGAAATCCCACGGGCTAACGATGACCGGCGCGGCGGCGGCCTTCTTGCCCGGCAAGTCGGCGGCGAGGCCGGCGGTGGCGGAAACGGCGACCGCAGCGGCCGCAAGAAGCAATTTCGACATTTTTTGGCGTCCTTTCAGCCCGAATTTGATGAGGAGAAATTGTCTCGCGGGACTGAATCGGACAAGGCAAAGAGATGTGCACTTGCCGCCTTCTTAGGCAATTCCGGGACTTACAGGAATTTGGAGCTCGCGCGTTGCGCGAAAGCCACAGTGACGGGACGCGCCTATGCGCCATCCCGATCGGCGACAACGATCGTCTGCAGAAGCCACGCAGAGGCGGCGGCGAACCCATGCGCGCGCCAGACCTCCGGCTCCATGCCGTCGCGCAGCCGGCCAGCCTCCGAAGCCAACAAATCACGCAACAGGTCGGCGGTCAGCATTCGGCCATCATCAAGCAGCGCCCCAAGCGGCCAGTCCGCCTGCGGCGCCGGAGCGGGCGCGGAAGCGCCGGCGGCAAACAGCGCCGCGGTCTCGTGAATGGCGTCGCGGATATCGCCGCGCAGCGCGCTTTCCATCAGCCGACGCGGCGCGCCGCGATTGGCCGCGGTCTCGCGCGCGACGGCGCGGCGGGCGAGGCTGCGCGTTGGCGTCTTGCGCGCGGCGGCGACGGCGTGACGTTGAGCCGGCCGCTCGACGGGTTTCTTGACGGATGATTTACGGGCGGCTTTCTTCGGCGCTGTTTTCTTCGCCGCCTTCCTCGCAAGAGTCTTGCCGGCGACGGCCTTGCGGACGCGCGTTTTCTTCACCGGCGTCTTGCGCGCGGCCGCCTTGCGAACGGCCCTCACGACCGTCTTGCGCGCGGATTTTTTTTCCGCAGTTTTCTTGACCACAGACTTTTTCGCGACGGACTTTTTCGCGGGCGTCTTTTTCGGAGCGGTCTTGCCGGCGGCAGACTTTTTCGCGGCGGGTTTGACGCCGGACGTCTTCTTCGCGACGCCCTTTCCGGACGACTTTTTCGCGCTTTTCCCCACGCCTGCCCCGGCCTCGCCCGCCGGCCGCTTCTTCTTGTCCGCCATCGCCGTCTCCCTCAATGGGCGCGGGTTTCGGGGCGCGCCAGCACGTCCTGCAGACCATCCGGCGCCGGGCCGCCGTGGGCCCAATCAAGCAACTCGACCGTATGCAGGACCGGGATCGCGACGCCCGCGCCGATCTGCGTCATGCAGCCGATATTGCCGGCGGCGACGACATCGGGCCGCAGACGTTCGATATTACCGACCTTTCGGTCGCGCAGTCGCGCGGCAAGTTCCGGTTGCAGCATGTTGTAGGTTCCCGCCGAACCGCAACAAATATGGCCTTCAGGCACATCCTTGACGACGAAACCGGCGGCGCGCAACAGGCGTTTTGGCGCGTCGACGATTTTCTGACCGTGCTGCATCGAGCACGCGGAATGATAGGCGACAACCAATCCTGTCTTCACCATCGCAGGAAGGTCGAGCGTCGCGAGAAACTCCGTCACGTCTTTCGCGAGCGCGGCGACGCGCGCGGCCTTCGGCCCATAGACCGGATCGTCGCGGAACATGAAACCGTAGTCCCTGATCGTCGTGCCGCAGCCCGAGGCGGTGATGACAATGGCGTCGAGCCCCTCGCCGTCGATCTCGCGCATCCATGCGTCGATATTGGCTTTCGCGAAGATGTGCGCGTCATGCTCGCGCCCCATGTGATGGACGAGCGCGCCGCAGCAGCCCTCGCCTTTCGGAAACACCACCTCGACGCCGCTGCGCGTCAGCAACCGGATCGTCGCGTCGTTGATTTCGGGGCGCAGCACCGGCTGGGCGCAGCCCTGCAGCAGCGCAACGCGGGCGCGGCGCGCGCCCTGCGCCGCGATGCGCGCCCGCCCCTCGTTCGGCGAACGGTTGGGCACGCGGTCGGGCGCCAGATGCAGCAGCGCCCGCAGGCGCTCCGTCAGCGTCGGCTGGCGCGCCACCAGTCCGTCGGCGCGGGCGTGGGCATGGGCCGAATGGTCGCGGCGGATTGGCAGGACGACGGCGAGCGCGTCGACGACGCGATCGGCGAACCAGGCCGCGCCGATGGCGAGGCGGAAACGACCACGATGGGGAATGGTCGCCGCGAGCGCGTCGCGCACGAGTCTGTCGGCGAAGGGCCGCCTGTAGGTGTCGTTCACATACGCGCGGGCGTGGTCGACGAGGTGCATATAGTGCACGCCCGAGGGGCAGGTCGTCATGCAGGACAGGCAGGACAGGCAACGGTCGAGATGCATCGCCACTTGCGGCGTCGCCGGCTTCTGCCCCTCGAGCATATCCTTGATCAAATAGATGCGACCGCGCGGACTGTCGAGCTCGTCGCCAAGCAGGAGATAGGTCGGGCAGGTCGCGATGCAGAAGCCGCAATGCACGCAGGAGCGGAGGATTTTCTCCGATTCCCGCATGGCCGCGTCAGCAGCAAGCTGCGTCAGGCTGAAACTGGTCTGCATGACGCCTCCGCTACGCGCCGGCCTGCCAGGCCTTGATGGCCTCGATCGGATGAATGAGCATGATGACGTTGAGCGCGAGATTATCGCGGATGATCACGGCGACGCCGATCTCCATCGCGAGCGCCAGAACGATCGTGACGCCGACCGGCAAAAGGCGCGCCAACGCGAAACCCAGGGCCATCGCCAGCACGTCCGACGTCGAATTGAGAACGCTGTCGCCGAAATAGTCGAGCGCGATCGTCGCTTCGCGGTAACGCTTGATGACGGCGTCGCTGTTCTCGACAACCTCCCAACTCGCCTCCAGCGCCACGGCGACGAGAAACCCTGCGGCAAGCGGGATCGTCCGGCCGGAAACGCGACGCATCAGCCAATAAAGGCTGTAGAACAGAAAGCCGTGGATGACGTGCGAGAACGTATACCAGTCCGTGACATGCTGCGAGTTCTCCGAACTCTGCGCGACGCCATGCCAGAGTTTCACATACCCGCATTTGCAGATCAGTGGCCGACCCCAGGCCCAGAGCAAGGCCTCGCCGGCGAAAATCGCCAGAGCGGCGAGGAGCCAGAGACGAGTCTGGCGGGCGTGCGCCTCAGACCCCGGCATGCATGCGACCCGGATTGAGAATGCGGTCCGGATCGACGCTCGCCTTGATCCCTGCGGTCAGCTTCATTTCAGCGTCGGACGGCGGCTCGAAGACGGCGACCGAGTTGCGCGTCGCCTCGCCGGCGCGCGTTAGCGTGGCGTAGCCCCGGGCGGCGCGCGTGGCGGCGCGCACGATGGCCGCGCCGGCGTCGCCCGTGTCCGGCGTCGCCAGCCAGATCAGTCCGCCGCCCCAATCGTAGAGCCAGCGGGCGTCGCGCGCCGCGGCGATGGCGGCCGCGACGCCGGGTCCGCGCGTGGGGGGAACGGATATGCGCCACAGCGCCGCATCGCGCGGCTCCGCGAGCGGACGGACGTCGCGGATGTCGCGCCAGAAAGACCGCGCCTCGTCCTCCGCCATCCAAACCGCCTCGCCCTGGGGCGCAAGCAGCGCCTTGAGCCGCGCGCCCCGATAGTCCAGCGACTCGGGGAACCCCTCGAGCCGAAGGCCGGTGACGCCGCCGGGAACATGCGCCGCGCCGGTGACCGAAAACGGCGATCCGAGACCCGCCGTCAGCGCGGCGATCGCTGTCGCGTCATCGAGACGGCGCAGCGCCAGCGTGCGCTGCGATTTCGGCTTCGGCTGAAGTTTGAATGTGACCTCGGTGACGAGGCCGAGCACGCCATGCGCGCCGGCCGAGAGCTTCACCAGATCGAGGCCGGTGACATTCTTCATGACGCGGCCGCCGGACTGGATTGGCGCGCCCAATCCGTTGACGAAGCGCACGCCGATCAGCGCGTCGCGCGCCGCGCCGCCGATGATGCGGCGCGGACCGGAAATGTTGCAGGCGGCCACGGCGCCAATCGTCGGCTCGCCCTGCGCGCCGTAGATGGCGCGATGATCCATCGGCTCGAAGGGCAGGAACTGGTTATGGGCGTCGAGCGCCGCCTCGATCTCGGACATTGGCGTGCCGGCGCGGGCGCGGATGACAAGCTCCGCCGGCTCGTGGAAGACGATGCCCGCGAGCGCGCGCGTCGACAGCACGCTTTCGGCCTGGACAGGTCGGCCGAGGCCGGCGCGCGTGCCGCCGCCGCGGATCTCCAACGGCGCGCGCGCGGCGCGGGCGGCGCGCACCATATCGGCCGCCTCGGACTCGGTCGCAGGAGACAGCAGACTCATGCCGCGATCCTGTTTTCAAGCGGGAAGACCTTGGCCGGATTGAGCCGCCAGGCCGGGTCGAACGCGGCGCGAATGCGCATTTGCTGGTCGAGATCGGCCTGGCTGAACTGATGCAGCATCAATTCGCGCTTCTCGATGCCGACGCCGTGCTCGCCGGTGAGGCAGCCGCCGGCTTTGACACAGAGCTTGAGAATGTCCTCGCCGGCGCGCTCGGCCTTGTCCTGCTCGATCGGGTCATTGCAATTGTAAAGAATAAGCGGGTGCATGTTGCCGTCGCCGGCATGAAAGACATTGGCGACGCGCAGGCCGTAGCGGGCGACGATCTCGGCCGTGCCCTTCAGAACGAACGGCAACTGGCCGGTCGGCACCGTGCCGTCCATGCAGATGTAATCGGCGATGCGGCCGGTCGCGCCGAACGCCGATTTGCGTCCCTTCCAGATCAGCGCCGTCTCGGTCGCGGATTTCGACTCGCGCACGGTGGTGACGCCATGCCGTTTGGCGATTTCGACGATACGACCGAGTTCGGCATCCATTTCCTCATCTGATCCCTCGACTTCGATGATGAGCAAAGCCTCGACGTCGAGCGGGTATCCGGCTTTGGCGAAGGCCTCGCAGATCTCGATCGCCGGCTTGTCCATGAATTCGATGGCGACGGGAATGATGCCCGCGCCGATGACGGCGGCGACGCAGGCGCCCGCCGCCTCGCTTGAGGGGAAGCCGAACAGCACGGGGCGCGCGCCTTCGGCCATACGCAACAGGCGCACGGTGGCCTCTGTGACAACGCCGAGTTGGCCTTCCGAACCGATGGTGAGGCCGAGCAGATCGAGACCGGGCGCGTCGAGCGCGGGGCCGCCGAACTCAACGACCGTTCCGTCGATCAGCGCCATCTTCACGCCGAGAATATTATTGGTGGTGACGCCATATTTCAGGCAGTGCGGCCCGCCGGAATTCATGCCGATGTTGCCGCCGATGGTGCAGGCCAGTTGCGACGAGGGATCGGGCGCATAGAAATAGCCGTCCGCCGCAACCGCGGCGGAAATGCCAAGATTGGTGACGCCGGCCTGCACGCGCATCGTGCGGTTGGCGTAGTCGATCCCGAGAATTTTCGTCATCTTGCTGAGGCCGAGCACGATGGCGTCCTCCTGCGGAATGGCGCCGCCGGAGAGCGAGGTGCCGGCCCCGCGCGCCACGACATTGACGCCGTGCTCGTGGCAATAGCGCAGCACGTCCGACACTTCCTCGGTCGTGCGCGGCAGCGCGACGGCGAGCGGCAGACGACGATAGGCCGTCAGCGCGTCGGTCTCGTAGGCGCGCCGTTCGTCGTCAGCCGTCACCAGACATTCAGCAGGAAGTATAGCGGCGAGGCCCGCGACGATGTCGTCGCGGCGGGCGATCACGGAGGCGTCGGGTTCGGGAAATGCAATGCCGCTCATCAGCGTTTCTCCCTCCGGTCAGTCCATCGCTTCGGTGGCGGCCAGTATTTGCGCGCGGTCGAGCCTGCGCAACGAATCCGCCCGCCGATCGGCGTCGCGGCGGATTTCCTCCACAGTCTCGAATGTGAAGCGAATATGCGCTTCGGCGGCCTTCGCGGCGCCGGCCGGGTCGCCGGCCAGCACGGCCTCGGCGATCGCCAGGTGCTGGGCGAGCAGCTTCTCGCGCGCGCCGTCGCGTTGATAGAGGTGGCCGCGGTGATAGAAAACGTTATTGCGCAGCATCTCCGACAACACGCGCATCACATGCAGCATGACGAGGTTGTGAGCGGATTCATAGACGGCGATATGCAATTCGGCGTCCGCTTCGCTTTCCTGCGTCGGATCGTCGATGTCGTGCGCCGCTTTCATCCGCGCCACGATATCGGCGATGAGCCCGCGGTCGACATCCGTGGCGCGGATCGCGGCAAGACGGGAGGCCTCGATCTCGATCATACGGCGATATTCGAAATAATCGGCCGAGACGCGCGGCTTGTCGGCGAAAAGCTCGAACAGGGGCGCCGATAGCGGCTCGAGAAAACGCGCCACGCGCGCGCCGTCGCGGCTGGCGCGGATCAGACCGCGCTCCTCGAGACAGACCAGTCCGTCGCGCAACGAGGGACGCGAGACGCCCAGCTTCTCAGCCAGATCCCTCTCGGCCGCGAGCCTCTCGCCCGGACGCAGAACACCCTGAAGAATCATCTGCTCGATATGAACGGCGACGACATTCGCAACGCGAGACGTTCTGATGGGCTTTGACATTTTCTGATTTCGGCATTTCGCCGACGTCATCGCTGGCTCTCTATCGCTGGCTCTCTGTTTGACCGCATTCATATCATGGTAAATTAATTTTACCATGTATGCCGGCGACCATGCGGATCGCTCCGTCGTCGCGCATGAGGGGTCGCACGCGCAGGCCACAGCATGAGGACGCCCCGGAAAAAAGGGTCGATATCGCCAGCATCATCCCTCCGGAGAGCCTTGTCATGCGGCGGCAAATCCATGACCTGGCGGGGGAGCGCGTTGACTTCGGCGATCTGCTCCGCGATCCCGGCTCTCGCTCTGCCCGGCCTGTGGCCTGCGCCGATAGGGGAGGCGAACGCCTCCGCGGCGTCATGGGCGGGATGATTGCCCCGCAATTGATCGTCGCGGCCTCGACCGCCCAACCGCTTCGACCATGAAAGCGCGATGCAGCGCCGCGCTTTCTGGCGCTGGATCATGCCCGACGTCCTTGCGGGCGCGCCTGGAGACCCATGGCTGGCTGTCCACGCCGAGGGTCATCACGAGAGGCATATGCCGGAGCGGCGATTGACGCGCCGCGCCGGTCTCCCGACAATACTTGCTCCCTGCACTGCGCGGCCGCGGCGCCGCGGAATGGATTGCGCCATGAGTTCCGCTGAAAAGAAGCCGATCGTCGGCCTGTTCGCCACCTGCCTTGTCGACATGATGCGGCCCAGCGTCGGTTTTGCCGCCGCCAAACTGATCGAGGATTCGGGTTGCGAGGTCGTCGTGCCGGCACAGACCTGCTGCGGCCAGCCGGCCTTCAATTCCGGCGATCGGCGAACGGCGCGCGACCTGGCGCTACAGGTCATCGACGCCTTTTCCGGCTGCGATTATGTCGTCGCGCCGTCGGGCTCCTGCGGCGGCATGATGGCGAAACATTATCCCGAACTCTTCGCGGGCGAGCCGATGCTGGCGCGGCGCGCGCAGGCCTTCGCCGACAAGACGCACGAATTGACGAGCTTCCTCGTCGACGTGCGCGGCATGGAGCGCGTCTCCGCCCGGCATACGGGCCAGGCCACCTATCACGATTCCTGCTCCGGCCTGCGCGAACTGGGCGTTCAGAGCCAGCCGCGCAAGCTGCTTGCCAGCGTCCAGGGGCTCGAACTCGTCGAGATGAAGGAGGCCGACGTGTGCTGCGGCTTCGGCGGCGCGTTCTCGGTCAAATACGGCGAAATCTCCGACGCCATCGTCGGCAAGAAGGCCGGGAATATCGTCGCCTCCGGCGCGCCGATGCTGCTGGCCGGCGATCTTGGTTGCCTGATGAACATGGCCGGCAAACTGTCACGCGAAGGCCGCAAGGTTGAGGTCCGCCATGTCGCCGAAGTGCTCGCCGGGATGACGAGCGAGCCGCCGATCGGCGCGCCGGCGAAGGGAGAGAACCGATGAGCCACCACGCCACCTCCCCGCAATTTCGGGACAACGCCCACAAGGCGCTCGGCGACGCGCAATTGCAGCGCGCGCTCGGCAACATGCGCACCGGATTTCCCGAGCGGCGCGCGGCGGCGGCGGCGCGACTGCCGGAATTCGAGGCCCTGCGCGACTCGGCTCGCGACATCAAGAACCATGTGCTGGCGCATCTCGATCTCTATCTCGAGACCTATGCCGCGAAGGTGGAGGCGGCCGGCGGCCATGTGCATTTCTGCCGCGACGCGGCGCAAGCCAACCAGACCATCGTCGACATCTGCAAATCGCTCGGCGCGAAGACCGTCACCAAGGGCAAGTCGATGATCTCCGAGGAGATGGGGCTCAACGACGCGCTCGACGCCGCCGGCGTGAAGCCGATCGAGACCGATCTCGGCGAATATATCATCCAGCTTCGCGGCGAGACGCCCTCGCATATCATCGCGCCGGCGATTCATCTCAACAAGGACCAGGTGGAGGGCGATTTCCGCCGCGTGCATCAGCACCTGCCCAAAGAGCGCGACCTTTCGCAGCCGGTGCAGCTCCTGACCGAGGCGCGCGGCGTGTTGCGCGAGAAATTCCTCGCCGCCGACGTCGGCGTGACCGGGGCGAATTTCCTGGTGGCGGAGACGGGCTCTTCGATCATCGTCACCAACGAGGGCAACGGCGACCTGACGCAGACGCTGCCCAAGGCGCATATCGTCGTCGCCTCGATCGAGAAGATCGTGCCGACGCTGGAGGACGCCTCGCAATTGCTGCGCGTGCTGGCGCGCTCCGCCACCGGCCAGGAGATGTCGGTCTATACGACGATCTCGACGGGTCCGCGCCGGCCGGAAGACCCGGACGGGCCGGAGCATTACCACGTCATCCTGCTCGACAACGGCCGTTCGTCGATGCTCGGCACGGAATTCGAGGATATGCTGCGCTGCATCCGCTGCGGAGCCTGCATGAACCATTGCCCGGTCTACCACGCCGTCGGCGGGCACGCTTATGGCTGGGTCTATCCCGGTCCGATGGGCGCGGTGCTGACGCCGACGCTGATCGGCGTCGACAAGGCCGGTCATCTGCCCAATGCATCGACCTTCTGCGGGCGTTGCGAAAGTGTCTGTCCCGTGCGCATTCCGCTGCCGAAAATGATGCGGCGCTGGCGTGAACTCGAATTCGAACGCAAGCTGACGCCGGGCGTCCAGCGCACTGGGCTGGACCTGTGGGCGTTCATGGCGAAACGGCCGCGGCTCTATAGTTTCGCGATGAACCTCGGCGTGAAAGCGATGGCGCTGGCCGCGCGCGGAAAGGGGCGTTTCGGCAAGCTGCCGCTGGCCGGCGGCTGGACCGATTATCGCGACCTGCCGGCGCCGGAAGGCGGCGCCTTCCAGCAGCAGTGGAAGGCGAAGCGGGGCGGCCCCCGATGAGCGACAGCGTTTCGCCCGAGCCCGGTCGACGCCCGGGTTCGCCCCTCACCCTGCCCTGCCGTCTCCCCTCTCCTGGAGGGCGAGAGCGGCGCCGCGGCTTGCATCGGATGTCGCCATGACCAGCGCCCGCGACGAAATCCTCTCCAATATCCGCCGCTCGCTTGGCGTCACCGGGCAAGAGGCGCCGCGGCGCACCGTGGTGGAGGATCGCCTGGCGTCGCGTCCGCGCGGGGTCGTTCCGCAGCGCGGCCAACTCGACGGCGCCGCCCGCGTCGCCATGTTCAAGGCCCAGGCGCTGGCGGCGCTGGCGAGCGTCGCCGAGGTCGCCGGCGCGGCGGAGGCCCCGGCCGAGATCGCCCGCTATTTGCGCGAGGCCAACCTGCCCGCGACGATCCGCATGGGCGAGGACGCGCGGTTGACCGCCCTGCCCTGGACGACGACGGCGCTCGAGGTGTCGCGCGGCCCATCGGACGGACGCGACCTCAACGGCGTCAGCCACGCGAATGCCGGCGTGGCGGAAACCGGCACGTTGATCCTGACCTCCGGCCCCGACAATCCGACGACCCTGAACTTCCTGCCGGACAATCACATCGTGCTCGTCTCGGCCCGCGACATCGCGAGCGACTACGAAAGCGCGTGGGACGCGCTGCGCGTGACATTCGGCGCCGGGCATATGCCACGCGTCATCAACATGGTCACAGGGCCGTCGCGCTCGGGCGACATCGAGCAGACCTTGCTGCTTGGCGCGCACGGGCCGCGTAATCTGCATGTCGTCATCATCGGCGAGGCTTGACCGCGCCCGCACATTTGTGAATTGGCCAAAAGGCCGCTTTCCGCGATATAGAGACCGGATTGCGCCCGCCTTCGCGGGCCTTTTGTAATTCCGGATCGATCCTTGATGCGCCCTGCCCGTTCTTCTGCTCTTTTCACGCTCGCTGTCGCCGCCGTGCTTGCCGCCGGCTCCGTCGCAGCCCAGACCGTCGCGCCGGCGCCCGCCACGCCCGCGGCGCCGGCCGCGCCTGCGGCTCCCGCCGCCCCCAGCATCCTGTCGCCCGCGCCCTCGGCGGCGACGCCGGGCGGACTGGCGCTGCCGCCCTCCAGCGCGACGCCGGGAGCGGATCAGGGCCAGGCCGCCGCGCCGGCGCAGCAGGCGGCGAAACCGAAGCCAAAGCCCAAACCGAAGCCTGCGCCGGCCCCGCCGCGCGAAATGGCGATTTCCGATGATCCGACCCCGACGTTCCAGCCCGAGACGTTCTTCACCACCGCCAAGGCGTCGGAACGCTATGCGCGCATCGTCGACGCCGGCGGCTGGCCGACCATTCCCGGAGCGCTGAAGCCTGGCGCCAAAGGCAAGGGCGTGTCGGCGCTGCGCCGGCGGCTCGCCGCCGAGGGCGATCTCGAAGGCGGCGCGGGCGACGGCGAGAGCTGGGACGAGGGCCTGACCGCGGCCGTGAAGAAGTTCCAGTTCCGTCTCGGCCTGCGCCAGACCGGCGCGGTCGCGGGCGCCACGCTCAAGGCGCTCAACATTCCCGCCGCCGTGCGTTTCCGCCAACTCGCGTCGAGCGCGCAGCGCATCGCCGGGTCGAGCTTCCCGTTCGGCGATCGTTACGTCGTCGTCAATATCGCCGCGGCGGCGGCCGAAGCGGTGGACAACAACAGGGTCACGCGGCGCTATACGGTCGTCGTCGGCGACGTCGACCATCGCTCGCCGGAAGTGTCGACGCGCATTCAGGCGGTCAATCTCAATCCGACCTGGACGGTGCCGACCTCGATCATCAAGAACGAGATCATTCCGAAGATGCGCAAGGATCCCGGCTATCTGTCGCGCAACCGCATTCGCATCCTCGACGGGCGCGGCAACGAGGTGAACGCCGGCGCGGTCGATTGGTCGAGCGAGCGGGCGGTGAACTACACGCTGCGGCAGGACTCGGGCACGGGCAATTCGCTCGGGCTCATCCGCATCAACATGCCCAACAAACACGCGGTCTATATGCACGACACGCCGTCGAAGCGGCATTTCGGCGCGGATTACCGCTTTCTCTCGCATGGCTGCGTGCGCGTGCAGGGCGTCTACGATCTCGCCGAATGGATTCTCCAGGGCACGCCGGGCGGTTGGGACAAGACGAAAATCCAGTCGACGATCGCCGGCGGCGAGCGCGTCGAAGTCAAGGTGGCGCGCAACATGCCGGTCATTTGGGTCTATCTGACCGGCTGGGCCTCGGCCGACGGCATGGTGCATTTCCGCGACGACGTTTACAATGTCGACACGGTCGGCGGCTGACGCCGGCGCCTCGATGAGACATATGAAAATCGCGAGGAATGGAGAGTCACATGATCAGGACGGCATCCAGAATCGGCGCGCTGGCGCTGGCGCTCGCGGTGGCGGCGCCGACCCTTGCCGATGCGGCGCCGCGTCGCGCGCAGCGTTACGCCCCGCAAGACGCGCCGTCGGCCTATAGCCTGCGCGCGGCCGGCCAATGCCAGGCGTGGTGCGACCGTGATTTCAGCCCGTGCGATCCGCCGTATTTCAAGGTCGCGGACGGACGTTGCGGCGCCATCCTGCCCAATCTCGCGAACTGAACCGCGTCGCGGACTGACGAGCGGAGGCGGCGCGTCGACGACTGAAGCGTCATGGCGCAGTTGTTTCGACCGCGCCCTGACGACAAACCTTCAGCCCGGCGGCGGCCTGTCCGGGCTGGCTTCGTCCACGGCCCGTCCGAGGCGCGGCCTCAGGACTTGCGCAGCTCCTCGCGGCGCGCGGCCGTCATGTCCCTGAGATCAAGACGGACGAGCTTGACGCCGTGTTCATGCGGATCGTCCTGCACGCGGAAGCCGAGCGCCTGACACATTTGCAGCATGGTGACGTTTTCCGACAGCACCTGCCCCTCGACGCGGCGCAGACCCAGCGATTCGGCGTGTTCGATCATCAGCTTCATCAGCTTCCAGCCAAGCCCCTGCCCCTTGAGGTCGGAGCGCAGCAGAATGGCGTATTCGCCGACCTCGCGGTTCGGATCGAGCATCAGCCGCACGCCGCCGAGCATGGAGCCGTTGTCCTCGCGCAGCGCGACGATGGCGAAGGCGCGCGCATAATCGATCTGCGTCAACCGGGCGATAAAGGCGTGGCTGAACTCCTTGACCGGGGCGAAGAAGCGCAGGCGCAAATCCTCCTGCGTGACATGCTCGAAGAACTCGCGAAACATGTCCTCGTCGTCGGGACGGACGGCGCGCACGAAGACCGGCGACCCATCCTTGAGGGCGATATGGCGCTCCCAATGACGCGGGTAAGGCGCCACAGCGAAGCGCGGATTGATCTCGCCCTCGCGATGCGGCGGCGCCGGAGCGACGACGACGCGCGCGTCCATGGCGATCACGCCGTTCTCGTCGGCGAGCAACGGATTGAGGTCCAGCTCCCGGATTTCCGGCACGTCGGCGGACAGGGTCGCCAGCTTGACGAGCGTCGTCGCCACGGCGTCGATATCCGCCTCCGGCACATCGCGATAATTGCGCAGCAGGCGAACGACGCGCGTGCGCTCGATCAGATCGCGCGCCAGGGCCAGATCGAGCGGCGGCAGGGCGAGCGCCTTGTCGTTGATCATCTCGACGGCCTTGCCGCCGCGACCGAACAGCACGACAGGTCCGAATGTGGGATCGTCGGCGAGGCCCGCCAGCAATTCCCGTCCATGCGGCCGCTTGATCATCGGATGGACGCTGACGCCGTCAATGCGCGCGGCGGGCGCAAGCTCGCGAACCCGCTCCAGCATGGCGCGGGCCGCCTCGGCCACCGCCTGAACGCTGCGCAGATCGAGCACGACGCCGCCGACATCGGATTTGTGCTGAATATCCGGCGACATGATCTTGATGACGCAACCGCCATGGGTCGAGATCATCAGCCGCGCCAGTTCAGCCGCCTCCTCCGGCGTATGGGCCAGCCGCGCCGTCGCCACCGGAATGTCATAGGCTTCAAGCAGCTCCGAGGTCTCGATCGGGTTCAGCCATTGCGCGCCGCGGTTGATGACGCCCCGCACGATCTCGCGGGCGCGCGCGGTGTCGGGGGCGTAATCCTCCGGCATGGCCTGCGGCGCGCTCATCAGAAACTCGCGCGCCTCGCGCCAGCGCACAAGATGCATGAAGCCCGAGATCGCGCCCGTCTGATAATGGGGGATGCGCGCCGCCTCGAATATGCGCTCGGTTTCGTCCGCGCCGCCATACCAGACCGTAAAGACGGGCTTGGGCACAATGCTCGAAGCGCGCGCCTTTTTGACGGCGCCGGCGATCGCCTCGGCCACTTCCACGCTCTTCGACAGCGCGGTCGGGGCGTTCATGACGAGGACCGCGTCGTTCGCCTTGTCGGCGGCGAGCGCCGTCAAGGCAGCGGCAAAACGCGGGCCATCGGCGTCACCCTCGATGTCGACCGGATTGGCCGGCGTCCAGTCGTGCGGCACGGCCTCCTGGATCTTCGCGGCCGTGTCGGGCGAGATCGCGGCGAGTTCGCCGCCCATGTCGATCAGCTTGTCGGCCGCGAGCATGGAGATGCCGCCGCCGTTGGTGAGAATGGCCAGCCGCTTGCCGGGGAACGCCTTGATGCGGCCGAGGGCCTCGGCGGCGTCGAACAATTCGTCGATGTCCATCACGCGCAACAGGCCAGCGCGGCGGAAAGCGGCGTCATAAACCGCATCCGGCGTCGCCAGATTGCCCGTATGCGTGGCCGAACGCTGGACCGAACGGTAGCGCCCCGCCTTGACCGCGATGACCGGCTTGACCCGGGCGGCGGCGCGCGCCGCCGACATGAAGGCCTGCGGATCGGCCAGATATTCGACATAGATCAGAATGGCGCGGGTTTGCGGATCGAGCGCGTAATAATCGAGCAGATCGGCGAATTGCACGTCGGCGGAGGCGCCGACCGCGACCAGGCCCGCAAAACCGACGTTGCGCCGCGCCCCCCAGGAAATCAGCGCGGCGGCGATGGCGCCTGATTGCGAAATGACCGCCAGATCGCCCGGCTTGACCTGCTGACCGGCATAGGAGGCGTTGAGGCCGGCGCGAGGCGCGAGCAGCCCCAGCGAATTGGGCCCGATAATACGGATGTCGGAGCGCGCGCGCAGCTCCTTCAGGCGCGAGTAAAGCGAGGATTCGCCGGGTTTCGGGTCCGGCGTCATCACCAGCATGCTGGCGACGTCCATGGCCGCGGCCTCCTCAGCCAGCGGCATCACCGCCTCTTCCGGCGTGCAGACGACCAGAAGGTCCGGCGCGGCCGGCAGGTCGCGCAGCGACGCCACGCAGGGCAGCCCGTCGACCTCAGTGTGGTGGGGATGGATGAGGTCGAGGCGGCCCTTGAAGCCGCCGGCGCGCAGATTGTCGAGCACGGCCTTGCCGGTTGAGCCCTCACGCGGGCTGGCGCCGGCGAGGGCGACGGATTTCGGGTTGAAAACGCGTTCGAGGCGGTGCGTGCTCATAGGCGATCCAAGTTGGAAGCAAACCGGGCGCGCGCCCGACTCAGGCTTCGGGGCATTCTGTTATTGTGCAACGCAACATAAGTCGCGCCCGCGCCAATGCAAGCCGTCTCATTGCCGCAGCGCCTCTCTCGAAATGATGAGGCGCTGCACCTCCGAGGTGCCTTCATAGATACGGGTGATTCGCGCGTCGCGCAGATGACGCTCGACGCCCGCTTCGCGGATGTAGCCGGCGCCGCCGAAGAGCTGCACGGCTGTATCGGTGGCGCGATGCGCTGCTTCCGAAGCGAAAAGTTTGGCCATCGAGGCTTCTCTCGCGAAAGGTTCGCGTCGATCCTTTTTCGCGGCGGCGCTGAGAATGAGCAGGCGAGCGGCTTCGAGATCGGTCTCGCGGTCCGCGATCATCCATTGCACGCCCTGGAAATCGGCGATCGCCTGTCCGAACTGCTTGCGCTCCTTCACATAGGCCCTGGCCTTGTCCATGGCGGCGCGAGCGATGCCGAGCGACAGGGCGGCGACCCCGATGCGACCGCCCGCAAGCTCGCCGACCGCGACGCGGAAACCATCGTTCTCGCGTCCCATCAGGCTCGCAGCGGGAACGCGACAGGCGTCGAAGCTGACGGTATTGGTGGCCGATCCGGTCTGGCCCAGCTTGGTCTCCGCCTTGCCGATCACGAGACCAGGCGCGCCGGCCTCGACAAGGAAGCAGGAGATGCCTTTGCCTTTGGGCGCGGCGGCGTCGGTGACGGCCCAAACGACAAAGACGCCGGCATATTCGGCGCTGGTGATGTAGATTTTCTCGCCGTCGAGAACATAGGAATCGCCGTCACGACGGGCGCGCGTCGTCATGCCGGCGGGATCGGAGCCGGCGCCGGCCTCGGTCAGGCAGAAGGCGCCGGCGGCATACGAGCCCTCGGCCAGACGGGGCAGGTGGCGCGCTCTCTGCTCCGCGGTGCCGACGGCCTGAATGACCTCGCCAACCATGTTGGTGACCGAAGCGGTGACGCCGGTGGCAGCGCAACCATAACCGATTTCCTCAATGGCGAGCGCGAATGCGGCGGCGCCGGCCTCCGAGCCGCCATATTCGGCGCGGATGGCGAGCCCCATGAAGCCGTTTTCGGCAAGCAATTTCAGATTGGCGAGAAACTCCGCCCTGCCCTCGCCGCGGTCCAGTCTCTCGGCCAGCGGCGTGAGGCGATCGGCGGCGATGCGGCGGGCGGTGTCGCGGATGAGGACTTCTTCTTCGGTCAGTGCGAAATGCATGGCGCGGGCGCTCTTGCTGGCGAAAGGTCGCCCGAAGCTAGAACATGGCGCGCAAATGTCGATGACCTTTTGGACGGGACGGGACTCACGCGCGAAGGGCGGCGCCGGATGCGCGAATCCGCGCCTGAGCGAGGGCGTCCCCGCACCCGCCGTCCATCTCCGCCTGACATTGCGCCAATTCGACGCCGTCGACGACCTGTTCGACGCCAGGTTCGGCGCGAGCGACGAACAGGGCCAACATCTGCATGAAGCCGGCGACGAGGATGGCGCTCTCCTGCGCCGCCGCGCCGACGCCGAAGACGAGCGCGACGAAATGATTGGCCCGGTCGCCGCGGCGCGGCAGCAGCCATTCGAGCAGGGCGACGCCAGCGAAACAGATGGCCGCCGCCGGGCCGAAGGCGCCTTCAGGGATGCCCAGGCCACGCGGGGCGAACACGCCGTTCGCCGCGACGAGGCCATAACCGGCCGACATGGCGGCGAAACCTGCAAAAAACGACCAGCGCCTGCCGTAGAGTCTTCCCTCCAATCCGATGGCGCCCGCGAGCAATGTCGCCGCCGCGAGATAACCCGGTTCGTATGTCATCATGATCAGCGCCCCCAAAATCCATGAGGCGATGATCGATGGCGTCGGGCAAGACGCGGTTAACAGGAAATGGGATGTTATGGCCGTGCTTAGCCGGCATTTGAATCCAATTCGGCTAAAAGATTAATTGAAATTTACCAATCGACAGCGGAGGCCAATTTGCGACGAATGCGACGCATCGGGAAAGGCATCGGCATATTTCTCGCGCTTTCGACGTTGGGTTGGTTTTACTTCGGCCATGCGTCGACGCCGGTGGAGCCGGCCCTGAAGGGCGCCGTCCGTGCCGAAGCGCTCGAATCAGGCGGGCGAACGCGCAGCTTCCTCGCCTATGCGCCGCCCAACCTTCCGACGCGCGGCGGCGCGCTCGTCATCGTTCTGCATGGAACGTCGATGGACGGCGCGCAAATGCGCCGATGGAATGGCTACGCTTACGATTCTTTGGCCGAGGAACACGGTTTCGCGGTTGTCTATCCCGACGGCGTCGGCGGAAGCTGGAATGATTGCCGGCGCGCCGGCGCCCGACAGGCAAAACAGGAGAACGTCGACGATGTCGCCTTTCTGCGGGACGTGATCGAGCTGATGCGGCGGCGTCATGGCGTCGAGACGACGCGGGTGTTCCTCGTTGGCTATTCAAACGGCGGTCAGATGGCCTATCGGATGCTGGCGGAAGCGCCGGACGCCGTGGCGGGCGCCGCGGTCACGGCGGCCGGCTATCCAGCTCCGGAAACCAGCATCTGTCCGGCGCAGGCGGCGGGGCGTCCTGTGTTGCTCGCGCATGGCGTCGCAGACCGGTTCGCGCCTTACGCGGGCGGGGAGGCCTGGGTTTTCGGCGCGCGGCCCGGCGCCGTGCTCGCCGCGCCCGAGACGGCGGCGCTCTTCGCCCGCGCCAACGGTCTGCCCGAAAAGGCGGAAACGCACGCCATCGGCGACGGAGTCGACGAGAAGGTCTGGCGCGCGGAAGGGCGCCCGCCGGTGGTTTTGACGAGTCTGGAGCGTGGCGGCCACACGATTCCGCAAAAGGCGGTCCGGTTTCCGCGCATTCTCGGTCCGACGATCGCGGATTTCGACATGCCGCGCGCGGCGATCGATTTTTTTGGGCTGGCAAAGGGCTTGAAATTGACTCGTTGAGACGTGAACTGTTGACTGTCGCAAGCCGCCGGGCGCGGCGACAGGGAGGATAAAATGAAATTGAGCACGATCGCCTTTTTCGGAATCACTTTGGCCTTGGCCGCCGCGCCGGCCGCCGCGCAGGACGCCACGGGAACCTGGTTGCGCGATTCGGGCGCATCGCGCGTGCGCATCGCGCCCTGCGGCGACGCGCTGTGCGGCCATATCACCTGGCTCAAGGACAAGAGCGGGCCGGCCAAGGTCGGTCAGCGCGTTTTCTATGGCATGAAGCCGAGCGGCGCGGGAAGCTGGAAGGGCAGCGCCTTCAATCCCGAAGACGGAAAAACCTATTCCGGGAAGATGACGGTCGCGGGCAATTCCCTGACCACCTCGGGCTGCGTGCTCGGCGGGCTGATCTGCAAAACCGTCAATTGGTCGCGCGCCAACTGAGGCGCGTCGGCGGGCGTAGCGTGGCGCGCATCGCGCCACGTCCCCACGTCTGTTCCTTCCGGAAAAATGGTACCGCCACCCCGGCTTGAACGGGGGACCTCTAGATCCACAATCTAGCGCTCTAACCAACTGAGCTATGGCGGCCCGGCCATTTCGCGGCGGAACCTATAAGGCCACCGCACCAAAGGCAAGAGTGGCGGCGGGGCAAAATGAGCCCCGCCCTCCGCGCCTCACGCCCGCCCCGCGCCCCCGGCGCGGGGCGCGTGCGACCTCACAGCACGATGCTTGTCGCGGCGAGGGTCGTGACGTTGCGCAGGGTGATGGCGAAGTCGGCGGTTCCGTTGCCGTCGAGATCGCCGGCCAGCAGGCCGGACGCGCCCCCCGCCGCCAGCGGATCGGCGAAGGTCGTGAACCGCAATTGCCCCGCGACATTGGTGAAGGACGAGACGATCGCGTTCGAGAACGCGTCGTTCACCCCGGCCGTGT